>Ga0315338_1000158_pt1 | contig 292219 bp, 291 predicted proteins | sample ASW8metaG_FD_204518 | JGI IMG/M metagenome (GOLD analysis project Ga0315338, IMG submission 204518) | Ammonia-oxidizing marine archaeal communities from Monterey Bay, California, United States - ASW #8 | ecosystem: Environmental > Aquatic > Marine > Coastal | place: USA: California | collected... | reverse complement strand
ACCTCTTACCATTCCGAACAGAGAAGTTAAGCCTATTAGCGCCGATGGTACTACTTATTGTGGAAGAGTAGGTCACCGCCTTTTTTTGAAAGTCCTTTACATATCTTTGTAAAGGACTTTTTTTGTTTAGTCAACTCACGTAAGATTATGGTAGATAGTGTCGTTTTTATATCCAGTAAAAACATGCCAAAAAAAAGTCCAACCATAAAAGTTGAACTAGTTCTTTTATATTATTTGAATATATTATCCTTTTAAGACGCCTCTTGAAATTACAATCTTTTGAATTTCGGAAGTCCCTTCGTAAATCTGCGTAATTTTTGCATCACGCATCATACGTTCAACATGATATTCTTTAACAAATCCATTTCCGCCATGAATTTGAACGGCTTCAACAGTATGTTGCATAGCCACTTTAGAAGCATAGAGTTTGGCCATGGCACTTGACATATCATAATTATTACCTTGGTCCTTATCCCAAGCCGCCTTCATTACTAAATGACGCGCTGCTTCGATATCAGTGGCCATATCTGCTAATTTAAATGCAATGGCTTGGTGATTACAAATTTCAGTTCCAAATGCCTTTCGTTCTTTAGAATATTTAAGAGCTAATTCATAGGCTCCTGAAGCAATTCCGAGAGCTTGAGCCGCAATACCAATCCTACCACCTGAAAGAGTTTTCATAGCAAACTTAAAACCAAATCCATCTTCACCAATTCTATTTTCTTTTGGAACTTTTACATCATTAAATTGGAGCGTATGCGTATCAGAACCACGAATTCCTAGCTTATCTTCCTTAGGGCCAATATCAAAACCTGGCATCCCTTTATCAACAATAAAAGCATTGATGCCCCGATGACCTTTATCACGATCTGTTTGTGCAATGACTAGATAAACATCACTTCTTCCACCATTTGTGATCCAATTTTTAGTGCCATTAAGAATATAGTGGTCACCCATTTCAATAGCCGTTGTTTTTTGAGAAGTGGCATCACTTCCAGCTTCTGGTTCACTTAAACAAAAGGCTCCAACAAATTCACCTGTAGCAAGTTTTGACAGATACTTTTCTTTTTGAAATTCATTACCATACTTCTGTAATCCAAAACAAACCAATGAATTATTAACCGAAACAATTACAGAGGCAGAGGCATCAATTTTTGATAATTCTTCCATAATTAGAACGTAAGAAATGGTATCCATCCCGCTTCCTCCATATTCTGGATCTACCATAACACCCATAAATCCAAGTTCACCCATTTTATTTACCAATTCAACAGGAAAAGCCTGTTTCTCATCTCGTTCAATTACACCAGGAAGTAATTCGGTTTGAGCAAAATCTCGAGCGGCATCTCGAATCATCATATGTTCTTCTGATAAACTAAAATCCATCTATATTAAGTTGATTATAAGATATGTAAAAAATGTTTTCAAAGATACTTTATAAATGGCATATTTTCAATTATCATTCTTACTTTTACGAAGATGAAAAGCAGAATATATAATGTTTTAGGTGTCATGTCCGGAACTTCTCTTGATGGCATTGATTTGTGCTATATATCCTTTGTTAAAGATAATTCTTGGTCGTTTAATATTATAAAATCTGAAACTATAAGGTATTCAGAATTTTGGAAAATTAAACTTGCACAAGCCATCAATTTTACGAAACAGGAGATTGCTAGTTTAGATGAAATGTATACAGAATATCTTTCTATAGTAATATATGATTTTATAACATCTCATAAGATTGATAATTTAGATGCTGTTTGCAGTCATGGTCATACTATTTTTCATCAACCAGAGAAAGGTGTTACTAAGCAAATAGGTAACTTACCGATATTGGCAACTCTCTTAAATACAACCGTTGTTTGTGATTTTAGAGTCCAGGATGTGGCGTTTGGTGGACAAGGTGCACCACTTGTTCCTATTGGAGATGAACTTCTTTTTCAAGAGTATGATGCATGTTTGAACTTAGGAGGGTTTTCAAATATTTCATTTAAAAAGAATCAAAATAGAGTAGCATTTGATATTTGTCCTGTCAATATTGTTTTAAATCATTATGCCGCTAATTTAGGATTAGAATATGACAACGCTGGGCAAATGGCGGCTTCAGGGAATATTAATAAAAAAATGTTGTTGAAATTAAATGACTTGGATTTTTATGGACAAATCCCTCCCAAATCCTTAGGGCTTGAATGGGTGAATTCTATGATTATTCCATTGATTGATTCTCAAAAATTGTCTACACAAGATATTTTGAGAACGATTGTTGAACATATTAGTATTCAGATTTCAAAAGTACTTAATAACCATCAGATCAAATCTGTATTGTTATCTGGAGGTGGTGCGTATAATTCATTTTTAATTGAGAGAATCAAACTATTAACTTCTGCCATACTTTACATTCCATCTAAAGAAATAATTGATTTTAAAGAAGCTTTAATCTTTGGTTTGTTGGGTGTATTGAAACTTAGAAATGAAGTTAATTGTTTGGCAAGTGTTACTGGAGCTCAACAGAATCATAGTACTGGTAATATTTTTAGAAATTAAAAACAATTTATTTTTTTCAATTTTGCATTTATAGTTTTTTATATTTGTTAGAATACAAGTTCTAACCAATATCCTTTCAATTCATGGAAACCATTATTGTAATAGTATTTATCATTGGCTATCTAGCGATCACCTTAGAACATAATTTAAAAGTAGATAAACTAATTCCAGCCTTAGTCATGATGGCCATTAGTTGGGCCTTAATTTCTTTAGGTATTGATTCTTTTCCACAATGGTTTGATTCTGGTAAGCATGCATTATTAGAAACTTTTGGAGGATTAGCTCATGACGATAAGATGCACATAATGGAAGAATCATTGCTGCATCATCTTGGTAAAACATCAGAGATATTAATATTCTTATTAGGCGCCATGACTATAGTAGAAATAATCGATTATTTTGATGGTTTCTCTACAATCAAGTCTTTAATAAAAACTAAAAGCAAGAAAAAAGTGCTATGGATATTTGCAATTTTAGCTTTCATTTTATCAGCAATTATTGATAATTTAACTGCTACAATTGTACTTATTTCAATATTACAGAAAATTGTTCGAGATAGAAGTGCAAGAATTTGGTTTGCAGGCCTTATAATAATTGCAGCAAATGCAGGTGGAGCTTGGTCACCAATTGGTGATGTTACTACCACCATGTTATGGATAGGAGATAAGGTTTCAACGGTCAATCTAATAAAATATCTGTTCTTACCATCCTTAGCTTGTATGGTTGTTCCAACATTTATTGCAACATTCTTACCTGCGTTTAAAGGCGATCTAAAAGTTGATGGAAACGTTGATAATAGACCAACAAATAAATTTAGTTCTAATATGCTATTTATTGGTTTGGCTTCAATAGTGTCTGTGCCTGTATTTAAAACGGTAACTCATTTACCTCCGTATGTAGGAATGATGTTGGCTCTAGGTGTTGTAGCAATTTTCGCCGAACTTTATAGTTCTTCTAAATTTAGTATTACAAACATTGATTCTACTGAAAGTGACGCGCACGCACATCATAGCCCTGTTCATCATTCATTATCAAAAATTGAAATGCCAAGTATTCTTTTCTTCTTAGGAATTTTAATGGCTGTGGCAGCATTAGAATCCTTAGGATTACTTTTTGGATTTGCGAATAATTTAAAAGAAACAATGCCAATGATGGGAACAGAAATTGACGGTACAGCTGTGTCAGATATTGTAGTAATATTGTTAGGAATTGGTTCAGCGGTTATAGATAATGTACCACTTGTTGCTGCAAGTTTAGGTATGTTTACAGAAGCAATGGATGATCAGCTTTGGCATTTTATTGCTTACTCAGCTGGAACTGGAGGTAGCATGCTTATTATTGGATCTGCAGCAGGAGTTGTGGCCATGGGAATGGAAAAAATAGATTTCTTTTGGTACTTAAAGAAAATTGCCTGGTTAGCCTTAATTGGTTTTCTGGCAGGAACGCTCGTTTTCTTCTTAACTAGAATGTGGTTTTAACATACTTTATTTTAAAAAAAACCGTTATTATTCAGAATCTAACATAACTAGATATATATATGATTAATACATTGATTCAGGATACTGCTCAGGATGGAATGGAAGTTCTAACTGATGGTGAATCCGTAGAAAAGACCTTGTCTATAATTGAATTAATTAGTAGTGGAGGAACTGCTGGAATTCTTATAATTTTATTGTTGTTCTTATTATTAATGGTGGCTTCATATATCTATTTTGAGCGATTATTTGCAATTAAGGCTGCCTCAAAAGTAGACGCTAATTTTATGAATCAAATTAAAGACCATGTAACTAACGGTAAAATTGAATCTGCAACAGTTTTATGTGCTCAAGTAAATTCACCAGTTTCGCGTTTGGTTGGTAAAGGGATATCGAGAATTGGTAGACCCTTGGAAGATATTAATATTGCTATTGAAAACGCAGGACGATTAGAAGTGTATGGCTTAGAAAAGAATACTAGTATACTTGCTACAATTGCTGGTGCAGCGCCAATGATAGGATTTCTTGGTACAGTAATTGGAATGATATTATCAATATTTGAAATTGCCAATGCAGGTGGGCAAATAGATATAAAATTGTTGGCAGATGGTTTGTATACGGCAATGACCACAACTGTTGGCGGATTAATTGTTGGAATTATAGCCTACATCGCTTATAATCATTTGGTGGTTAGAACTAACAAAGTAATTCACAAAATGGAATACAATTCGGTTGAGTTTTTAGATCATTTAAATGAACCTGTTTAAGCATGAATATTAGAGGTAGAAATAAAGTAACTCCAGAGTTTAACATGTCTTCAATGACAGATGTGGTATTCTTATTACTAATATTTTTTATGCTGGCTTCCACTTTGGTAACTACAAATGCCATTGATATTGTGTTGCCGAGCGCAAGCGGTAAAACTGAGAACAAGAAATCAGTTGCTGTTAGTATTAAAAAAGATTTGACGTATTATATAGATCAAAAAAGAGTTGGTGAAAGTGTATTAGAAAGTCAATTATTAGCTGCACTTTCTAATGAAAATAATCCAACTATAGTACTGAGAGCTGAGAAATCTGTTCCTGTAGATAATGTTGTAAAGGTTATGGATATCGCCAATCGAAATAAATTTAAGGTGATACTGGCGGTTAAGCCTAATTAAATAAAATGAAAAAGTACTTTAAAACAAAGCATGAAAAAGATTCGGCTAGAATAACTTCGCTTATAGCCATTATTCTTATTCTTGTGATTTTCATTGTTGGTCCCAAATATATGGATCCACCATTAGAGTACGGAATTGCTGTAAATTTTGGAACCACAGATTTTGGGAGTGGTAATGTACAACCTAAACAACCGGTTAAATCAGAACCTTTAGATATCAATGAGAAACCTAATGTTCAAGAATCGCAGCCTGATGCTTCAACTCCTCAAAAAAATAATGAAGAAGTCTTAACTGAAGAAAACGCCGAAGCAATTGCTATGAAAAAGCAAAAAGAAGCGGAAGCCAGAAAGAAGGCCGAGGCTGATGCTAAAGCAAAAGCAGAGGCTGAGCGGATTGCAAAAGAAAAACGTGAACAGGATGCTAAAAAGAAAAATCTAGATGACCTCATTGGTGGCATTGGAAAGTCTGATGGGAACGAATCTGGTAGTGAAGGCAATGATAATAAATCTGGTGATAAGGGTCAAATCGATGGTGATCCTTATGCTCCTAGTTATTTTGGTCAACCAGGATCAGGAACAGGTGGTGTAGGTTATGGGTTAAATGGACGAGGAAAACCAATTTTTAGTCCCAAACAACAAGATTGTTTTGAATATGGCTTAGTTGTAGTGAGAATAGAAGTCAATAGACAAGGGAAAGTTATAAAAGCAATTTCTGGAGTAAAAGGAACTACAAATAATGCGGCATGTTTATTGAAACCTGCAAAAGAAATTGCAATGACCTTTAAATGGCCACCAAATTCGAAAGCACCACCAAAGCAATATGGTTTTGTGAGTATAAATTTTTCTAGTCAATAAATGAACTATCATGATACAGTTAATTGGATGTTTGCACAGCTTCCAATGTATCAAAACAAAGGTAAATCTGCTTATAAAGAGGATTTATCAAATACCATAGTACTTGCATCTCATTTAAATAATCCTGAAACCAAATTCAAAGCTATTCATGTTGCTGGAACTAATGGCAAAGGAAGTACTAGTCATATGTTGGCTTCAATTCTGCAAGAATCAGGGTATAAAGTAGGACTATATACATCGCCCCATCTTAAAGACTTTAGAGAACGAATTAAAATTAATGGTAAGGAAATCAGTAAGCAGTTTGTAATTGATTTTATAAACCAAAACAAAGTTTTTTTTGAATCCAACAGTCTTTCTTTTTTTGAAATGACAGTGGGAATGGCTTTCGATTATTTCGCAAAAAAGAAAGTTGATATAGCAATTATTGAAGTGGGATTAGGTGGTAGGTTGGACTCTACAAATATTATCAATCCTATATTGTCCATTATTACTAACATTGGATTAGATCATATCCAATTTCTAGGAGATTCATTGGAAAAAATTGCTGTTGAAAAAGGAGGTATAATTAAGGATAGTATTCCAGTGGTTATTGGCGAAACACAAGAGGAAACAAAGGCAATTTTTCAGAAATTAGCAATTACAAATAATGCAAATATCTATTTCGCTGATCAATTACCATCAAGGACATTTACATCGGACTTATTAGGAGAATATCAAAAAAGAAATATTCAAACAGCTATTATTTCAATAAAAATTTTGAGAGAATTAGGTTTTAAAATTTCCAAAGGTAATTGCAAGAATGGGTTTAATAAAGTTGTAAAAAATACTGGCATATTAGGTCGTTGGCAAGTAATTGGTGAGAATCCTAAAATTGTATGTGATACTGCACATAATAAGGAAGGATTGCGTCTAGTATTAAATCAATTGCAAAATGAAAGTTATATAAAGCTACATCTAGTTTTGGGATTTGTAAATGATAAGAGCATAGATAATCTAATTAAACTCTTCCCTAACAATGCAGACTTCTATTTTTGTCAAGCCAAGATTGAACGCGCAATTAATGCTGAAAAATTGAATAAGAAATTTGCTGAATTTGGATATTCAGGAGATGTTTTTAATTCGGTCACTGATGCACTTAATCAAGCAAAAATAAATGCTTCGGGACAGGATCTAATTTTTGTTGGAGGAAGCACTTTTGTGGTTGCTGAAATCCTCTAGAATTTTGAATGAAATTATTTGGTAGAATAAAATTCTAACTTATATTTGCAGTCCTGTTTAAGGGCGCGTAGCTCAGTTGGTTCAGAGCACTTGGTTTACACCCAAGGGGTCAGGGGTTCGAATCCCTTCGCGCCCACAAAGTTCACTTTTTTTAGTGGACTTTTTTTATATCATAAATTTGGTAATTTGGGTCATTAACTCAGTTGGTTCAGAGTGTTACCTTGACAGGGTAGAAGTCACTGGTTCGAATCCAGTATGACCCACTTAATTAGAAGCTTCAAGTTTTATTTTGAAGCTTTTTCTTTATAAATAATCTAAAGCTCTTTCTAATGCCATTCCTCTTGACCCCTTTAATAAAAGGGTACAATATGAAATATTTGTTGTAGAAAGTACATGTTGAAAATCTTCAAATGATTCAAACTTATTAATTAATTCAGTTTTGGTTTTGGTTTTATAAAAATTCGCACCAACTAAATAGATTGCTTGAAAATCTTGTTGTGATATGAAATCAACAATTTTTTGATGTTCTTTTTTAGATTCTGATCCTAATTCAAACATATCACCTAGAATAATAATCTTATTTGATTCATCCATTTGAGAAAAATGTTCAAGCGAGACCTTCATACTGCTTGGATTGGCATTGTAAGCATCTAAAATAATCTTGTTACTTCCTTTTATCAGAATTTGAGACCGATTATTTTCAGGCATATAGGATTCTATTGCATCTTTAATGTCTATGTCTGTGATATCAAAATATTGTGCAATTGCGATTGCAGCAGAAATGTTATCAAAATTGTACTGACCAATTAATTTGCTTTGAATTATTTGGTCATTAAGTGTGCATTTAACAAATGGGTTTGACTCTAAAAATTTAGTCTCGTATGAATTATTATTGGTCTGGTTAAATGTGAATATATTTAAATATGTCTTGGTTATTTCTAATTGCTTTTCATCGTCACCGTTAACAAAAATAAGTTTCTGATGATTCTTTAGGTAATTATATAATTCAGATTTACCTTTAATAACTCCTTCTAAACTACCAAAGCCTTCAAGATGTGCCTTACCGAAGTTTGTTATATATCCATAATCGGGTTCAGAAATCTCGCTTAAAAATTGAATTTCATTTAAATGATTGGCTCCCATTTCTATAATACCAAATTCTGTGTCTTCTTTTAAAGATAAAAGTGTCAGAGGAACACCAATATGATTGTTGAGATTACCTTTAGTGGCAATGGTCTTGTATTTTTTTGATAGTACCGCATGTATTAATTCTTTGGTTGTGGTTTTACCATTACTACCAGTCAAGCCAATAATAATTATATCTAAATAATTTCTATGGTAATTAGCTAATTTCTGAAGAGTTTCTAGCACATCAGTGACTTGAATAATTTTGTTATTATCTGAATCTAATGTTTCATCAACAATAGAATAACTTGCACCTAGTTCAATCGCTTTTTCAGCATAATCATTACCATTAAAATTCTCTCCTTTTAGTGCAAAGAAAAGATCATTTTTTTTAATAGTTCTTGTATCAGTACAAACGGATTTGTGTTCTAAAAAAAGCTGATGGAGTTGCGCTATATTCATTACTTAAATGTAATAAAAAAGTCCTAACAAACTAATGTTAGGACCTCTTCAATATGATAAATTAGAAATTTAATTCTTTGATTTATTCTTTGCTTTTGATTTTGACCCAACTCTAGACATTGCACATCTAAAACCGATGTAGTCTGTAGCTTTATCTTGTGGATAAAATCTACGTTGTGCAGGATCTAACCAATATTCTCTATCCTTCCAAGATCCACCTTTGTAAACTCTAGTTTTATCGTTCACTAAAGTAGTTCTATTGTTAGATTGATCGTATTCTCTTAGTAATTTACCTGTCGAATCTTTTTCAACATTATGTTTTGGAGAATTGTACATTTTTCTAGTTTCAGAATCATCACCACTTTCATCTTCGTCATCATTGAAACTTTCAAAATACCTTGATGATCTCTTATCACCATCTCGGAAGTTTCTATTATCACTTCTATCAAAGTTTGTTCTTAAATAAGTTTCTTCGTCATCTACACCAACTTGTTGAATTTCGCCAGGTAAATTTCTAGCAACAACTTTTCCATTACTTAATGTATCAAATACAACTGAATCAATAGTCACCAGTTTTACAGATCCATCTTCATTAATGGCATTTTTGGTATACACATTTCCACGATAGTAATTAAAATCGTTAAACTCGTCATCTACTATTGGTCTATATACATCTGCAACCCATTCGGCTACATTTCCTGCCATATCATAAAGTCCATAATCATTAGGATCGTATGATTTTACAGCAGCGGTAATGTCGGCACCATCATCAGACCAGCCAGCAATTCCACCATAATCACCTTTTCCTTGCTTGAAATTGGCCATTTGATCACCACGTATTTGTCGCTTCCCTGATCGTGTGTATTGACCATCCCATGGATATTTTTTTCGTCCACGATATACATTATAACTTCTTAATTCAGAAAGACCAAGTGCAGCGTATTCCCATTCTGCTTCAGAAGGTAATCTATATTTTGGTGAAATTATTCCTGTTTCTCTAGACGCATATACATTGATAGTGTCTCCTGTAGCCGTAGTTTGAACTCTACGTCTAGATTTGGAAGGATTGATAATACTATCATTCCCACCATATGTTTCTTTAGGTGACATTAAATAAGTATGTGTGCTGAAATTTTCTTGTGAGTTCGCAGCTAATTTGGCATCCCTTTCAAGATAACCAGCGTCTTCAAGATATAGTTCATTAACTCTATCTGTTCGCCAGTTTGCAAATTCAACGGCTTGAATCCAACTTACACCTACTACAGGATATTCTTGATAACCTGGGTGACGTAAATAGTTTTCAACCATCATTTCACTATAACCTAAACGGTTTCTCCAAACAAGTGTGTCTGGTAGGGCACCTTCATAAATTGCTTTAAAATTATCATCTTTAGGTGGATATACACTTTTTATCCAATCAAGATATTCTAAATACATTAAATTGGTTACCTCAGTCTCATCCATATAGAAAGATTGAACATGCTGTTGATTTGGAGCATTATTCCAATCATGCATGACGTCATCTTGTACTTTACCCATTGTAAAGGTACCACCTTCAATAAACACTAAACCTGGGGCAGTTTCTTGTTCTTTAAAGCTAGTATTGTACTGAAAACCTCCTTCTTTGGCATTGATTTTCCATCCAGTTGCACGAGAACTATTCTTAGAACTAGATGATTTTTTACAGCTAAACATAGATAAGGAAAGTGCCACAAGTAGCATAAACCTTAATGTTGCAATGTTTTTAGTATCCATAATTATTTCGTAAGTCGATTAAATTTTTGGTGTTGCAATATAGTAATTAAACATAGTAATGCAAGCTTTTTATTAAGAAAATGCATAAAAAAAGTGCATTTCATCCGATTTTTCATCCATTATAACGGATATTTTGACGTTTTTTGACTGTTTTTTGTTTACCTAAAACGCAGCAAAACCATATTTATTATTGTAAATTTGAAGAATTAAAAAATTCCCATAATATCACTGAAAAATGCACGTTAGTAGTTTTATGAAAAAACTTACTTTAGTTTTTGTTTTATCTTTTTTTTTAATTGGTTTTTCGCAGCAAAAAGATTTCAAAATTAATTGGGATGGCAGTAAATTATTGGTTGCTGAAACCTACAATATAGAAGTCCCTCACTTTCAAGACGAAAATTTTAGTTTTTCACACCAAAATGGACTCAAATTTATATCACAATGGAAATCAGATGTATTAATAGATCAAAATACATCCCAATTACTCAATATTCAATATGCCTCAATTTCTTCTTCTGAGCTAAAGGGAATAAATATTAAAGATATCCCTAAGAGTCCGCAATTCAAACTAAAAAATGCAGTTGCACGCGAAGCCAAATATTTATACTTAGAAATCTCTCCAATTGTTAATCAAAATGGTGTATTAAAAAGAATAACTTCTTTCTCTATTCAATATAACAGAACATCAATGTCCCAACTTAGAAATAACAGACAAATTTTTAATTCTGTTTTAGATCAAGGTAGTTGGTATAAATTTTACGTTGAAAAAACAGGTGTCTATAGATTGTCTAAAGATTTTCTGAATAGTTTAGGAGTAAATACAAATGGAACGGATCCTAGAACAATTAAAATATATGGACAAGGTGGAAATATGTTACCTCTAGTGAATTCAGAGTTTTATCCACTTGATCCAACAGAAAATGCAATTAAATTTATTGGAGAAGAAGATGGCGTATTTAATAATGAAGACTATATTTTGTTTTATGCTGAAGGTCCAGGAAGTAGTTTTGATGTAGGAGGTGATGGTGCCCTTTTTGATGTTACTAGTAATACCAATCATAATGTATTTACGGATAAGGCTTATTATTTTATCAATGTTAGTTCTGGCTTTGGCAAAAGAATTCAACCACTTGTTGAACCACAGGTAGAACCAGATGAGTTGATCACTACTTATCATGAATATCAATTTCATGAATTAGATGAATTCAATTTAGCGCAATTGGGACGACGTTGGTTTGGCGATCGTTTTGATTTTGAAAACGAAAAAACCTTTGAGTTTGAATTTCCAAATATTGTTTCAAGTGAGCCAGCCAATCTAAAAGTATATGCTGCGGCTACTGGTGAGGTACCAACATCAATGGAATTAAAAGTTAATAATACCAGTATTGCCACAATGACATTTGCCGAAATTAATGATCCAATTTTAGGGGATGACGACTTATATGATGGAGCAATTCAAGCGAGTCAAAACTTCGCTGTCAATTTGGTATACAACAACAATGGCAACCCATCATCACTGGGTTTTCTTGATTTTATAAGTATAGAGGCACTAAGCAATCTAACCCACAACGGCCAACAATTTATATTTAGAAATAAAAACGTAGCCACTCAATCTGGTGTTGGGCAATACACAATTTCAAGTGCATCAGGAATTTCTGAAGTTTGGCATGTAACGGACAAGTTCAATGTAAGTTCTTTTAGTCATGACGGAAGTACAACCTTAAATTTTAAATCACAATTGGGCGAATTAAGAAATTATGTAGTTGTTGATCCTTCTGATTACTATGAACCTCTTAGAGAATCTAATACTACAATTGCTAATCAAAATTTGAAAGGAACAGTTTTTTTAGATGAACAAGGCCAATTTGAAGATATAGACTATTTAGTTATTACTAGACCAGATATGCTTTCACAAGCTGAACGTTTGGCACAAATCAATAAGGATAAGTATGGTTTAACGACACGAGTTTATACCCTACAGGAAATTTACAATGAGTTTAGTTCAGGAAATCAAGATGTTGCTGGAATTAGAAATTTTGTAAAATATATCTATGACAATGCTAGTTCTCAAGAAAACCGACTTAAATATTTATGCATATTTGGTGACGGATCATTTGACTATAAAGACAGAATCTCAAATAACACCAATATTGTCCCATCATGGTATTCATATTCTAGTTTTAGTTTATCTGGATCTTTTGTTTCAGATGACTTTTATGGAATGATGGATGAGAACGAAGGATCAATGGATCGTTCTGATAAATTAGATATTGCAGTAGGAAGAATATTGGCTGATACGCCACAAAGAGCCAAAGATTTGGTAGATAAAATAGAATCTTATTACGCCAAAGAAGCCTTCGGTAGCTGGAGAAACAATATTATTATGATTGCCGATGATGTCAATGAATCGTGGGAAGCTATATTACAAGATACTTCAAACGACATTGCCAATACCATTACTCAAAATAAGCCTGCCATTAATGCACTTAAGGTTTTTTCAGATTCTTACATTCAGGAATCATCTTCAGGTGGAGATCGTTACCCATCCGTAAATAGAGCCATTTTTGATGCTGTTGAAGTTGGAGCTTTAGTCGTTAATTATTTTGGTCATGGAGGTGAAGATGGGTTAGCAGCAGAACGAATTTGGGATAAAATAAATGCACAAGAGGTTAATAATGTCTGTAAACTAAATCTCTTCGTAACCGTTACCTGTGAGTATACTAAATTTGATAATCCCAATAGAGATACTGCTGGAGAATTTACTTATTGGAATAAGGAAGGTGGAGCAATTGCATTAGTTACCACTACTAGACAAATATTTGTAAGCGTTGGCGTTGCATTCAATATCATTCTTGAAGATTATTTGTTCGCACTTAATGGAAATGAAGAAGTAACAGTGGCAGAAGCACTTCGCTTGACAAAAAATGATCCAACTATTGCCACAAATCAGCAGAAACCATTGGTCTTTTTTATTGGTGATCCGGCCATGAAATTAGCATTTGCCAAACCAGACATCCAGCTAACAGAAATCAATGGCGTGTCGGTAAATCAACAAACAGAACCATTAGAAGCACTTAGCAGAGCAAATTTTAAGGGTCAAGTCACAGACCAAATGAATAATGTTATCACCGATTATAATGGTGTTTTAACAGCTACCATTTATGATAAGGGAATTGATAGGAGTACTTTGGGTAACGATGGAACAACTCAAGGAGGTCAATTAATTATTTTAGACTATGATACCCTAGGGTCGAAAATTTTTAGTGGTCAAGCCACAATTACTAATGGTGAATTTGAATTTGAGTTTGTTGTTCCCCGAGACATAGGAATACCAGTTGGAAATGGTAAAGTGAGTTTTTATGCTCAAAAGACATCTGCTCTTGAGGATCAATCTGGATTTAATTTTGATATAGAGATAGGCGGTTTAGATGAAAATGCGCCAGAAGATTCAGTAGGACCAACTATTTCACTTTTTATGAATGATGAAAATTTTGTTTCAGGTGGTATTACGAATGAAGGGCCTACATTATTAGCTAAATTATATGACGAAAATGGTATTAATACAGCAAGTGGTATAGGTCATGATATCGTAGCGATATTGGATGGTGATGAAACGAACCCATTTAGATTAAATGATTATTATTTAGCTAATGTCGATGACTATCAAAGAGGTGAGGTTACCTACCCTTTCAGAGATTTGGAACCAGGCCTACATACTTTGACACTTAAAGCTTGGGACGTTTATAATAATTCGAGCACAACCGAAATTCAATTTGTTGTTCACAATCAAGATGATGAATTAGTAGTTGAAAACGTATTAAATTACCCAAATCCCTTTATTAATTATACAGAATTTTGGTTCAATCACAATAGTTCAGATGTTTTAGACGTTTCTATACAGATATTTACAATTTCGGGTAAATTGGTCAAAACTATTAACGGTCAAACAACAGGAGGAAGTAAAGTAACAAGTTCAATATCAAGAGATTTGGCATGGGATGGAAAGGATGATTTTGGAGACAAAATAGGGAAAGGTGTTTACGTGTATAAATTGATTGTACAATCCCCTCAACGAAATAAGAGAGTAGAAAAAATTCAAAAACTTGTAATACTATAATATTCAATTATATTTGCTAAACATTTTTTTAGCAGACCAAAGCTTTAATAAACAAAACATGAAGAAATTCTTTTTAGCCTTATTGGCAACTGCGTTCTTAACGCAATTATATGCGCAAACAACCGAGGTTATTCCGTATTCAAACGATAGTAGAGTAATTACAACAGGTGTACCGTTTCTTTTAATTGCATCTGATGCTCGTGCGGCAGGAATGGGAGATGTTGGTGTAGCAACGTCAGCAGATGCCTATTCACAACAATGGAATCCGTCTAAATATGCCTTTTCTGAATCTAAGTCAGGATTAGCCATAAGTTACACACCATACCTAAGTAAATTAGTAAACGATATCTTTTTAGGTAATTTTACTTATTTCAATAGAATAGATGAACGTAGTGCTTTTGCTGTAGGCTTTAAATATTTTAGTTTAGGAGAAATCGCCATTGTTCAAGATGAATTTTCGGAGGAATTAATAGAAAAACCAAATGAATTAATAATTGATGCTTCTTATACATTAAGATTGGCAGATCAATTCGCATTGGCAATTGGTTTAAATTACTTAAGATCAGATTTACGGATTCAAGCTGTAGATGCCAACGCAAGCGCAGCGAGTTCGTTTGGTGTAACAATTGGAGGGTATTATCAAAGTGAAGAAAATGCATATGATACATTTAATGGCCGTTGGAGAGCCGGATTTGCTATTCAAAATTTAGGCCCTAAAATAAAGTATGATGATGCAGGACGTGAAAACTTTCTTCCTTCTAATTTAAGATTAGGTGGAGGCTTTGATTTTATCTTTGACGAATACAATAAATTGGCTGTCACTGCCGAAATCACGAAACTATTAGTGCCAACTCCTCCAATTCTCGGTGTAGAAATTGTATATGATGATGTTAATATGGATGGTGTATATAATGAAGATGATGATGGACCACTAATTAGTGAAACAGATGATGTTATTATAGCGGGAAAAAGTAATGATGTTAATTTTTTACAAGGTGTATTCCAATCATTCGGCGATGCCCCTGGAGGATTTAGTGAAGAGATGAAAGAATTTACCTATTCATTAGGTGTTGAATATCAATATCAAGATTCATTTGCTTTAAGAACAGGATATTTCAATGAAGCTGAAGAAAAAGGTGCACGAAAATATTTTGCATTAGGAGCAGGATTCAAATACACAACTATTAATATAGATGTATCTTATTTGTTTTCAGCATCAAAGGTGCAAAGTCCATTAGAAAACACCTTGCGTTTCTCGTTGACATTTAATTTTGGTGATGGAGAATATGAAGAGTATTAGAAATTCACTATATTTATAAAACATCAAAACTATTGTCTAAAGCAATAGTTTTTTTGTCTAAACATGTTTCTAAATGAAGGAAATAAAAATTGAAACTGTTTTACAGGTTTATAACAATTTAAGTGAAACGCCATTAGATATACAAAACCTAATGGAAGAAGCCAAAAGAGCCAGAGAAAAAGCATATGCACCCTATTCAAATTTTTATGTTGGTGTAGCGTTATTGCTTGATAATAAGGAGGTAGTAACAGGTAATAATCAAGAAAATGCTTCCTACCCTTCAGGTTTGTGTGCCGAACGCACGGCTATTTATTATGCTGGTGCAAACTTTCCTCAACAAAAGATTCTGAAAATGGCAATAATTGCTGGTTCTAAAAATACAATTACAGATAAGCCAATTCCTCCTTGTGGTGCTTGTCGTCAGGCCATTTCAGAATATGAAGTCAATCAAAATCAACCTATAGAAATCTATTTCATGGGAGAAACAGGTAAAGTGGTAAAGTCTAATTCCTTAGCAAATTTATTGCCTCTTGTATTTGATAAATCTGTCCTATAATTCAACCAACTAAACTTTAAAATTCTATCTTTTTTATTAGTAACTAATGTATTACTTTTGTTTTTCGGCAATATTAAAAACAACTAATGCAAAAGGTAACAAAAGACACATATCTTAAGTGGTATGAAGATATGCTTCTCTGGAGAAAGTTTGAAGACAAATTAGCCGCTGTGTATATTCAGCAGAAAGTTCGAGGGTTTCTTCATTTATATAATGGACAGGAAGCTGTACTTGCTGGTGCTCTTCATGTAATGGATTTGACCAAAGACAAAATGATTACCGCATATAGAAATCACGTTCAACCAATTGGAATGGGAGTTGATCCTAAACGAGTGATGGCAGAATTATTTGGCAAAGCCACTGGAACGTCACAAGGACTAGGTGGCTCAATGCATATATTTTCAAAAGAGCATAGGTTTTATGGAGGTCATGGTATTGTAGGTGGACAAATTCCTTTAGGAGCAGGAATTGCTTTTGGTGATAAATATCATGATAGTGATGCTGTTACTTTATGTTGTTTTGGAGATGGTGCAGCCCGTCAAGGTTCATTGCACGAAACTTTTAATTTAGCAATGCTTTGGAAATTACCAGTTGTTTTTATTTGTGAAAATAATGGCTACGCTATGGGAACATCTGTTGAGCGAACTGCCAATCACACAGAAATTTGGAAACTCGGTTTGGGTTACGAAATGCCTTGTGGTCCAGTTGATGGTATGAACCCAGTTAAAGTTGCCGAGGCAGTAGATGAAGCAATACAACGTGCTAGAAGAGGTGAAGGCCCAACATTTTTAGAAATGAAAACGTACAGATATAGAGGTCATTCTATGAGTGATGCTCAGCATTATAGAACCAAAGATGAAGTTGCAGAATACAAAAAAATAGATCCTATTACTCAGATTAAAGATATAATTATTGAAAAGAAATATGCATCAGAAGATCAAATTGCAGAAATAGATAAACGTGTGAAAGACTTGGTAAAAGAATGTGAGAAATTCGCGGAGGAATCGCCATATCCTGAAAAGAGTTTAATGTATGATGCAGTTTATGAACAAGAAGATTTCCCATTTATACAACATAAATTATAAAGTATGGCTGAAATAATCACAATGCCTCGTTTAAGTGATACCATGGAAGAAGGGACAGTTGCTTCTTGGTTAAAAAAGGTTGGAGACACTATATCTGAAGGTGATATTTTAGCCGAAATTGAAACAGATAAAGCCACTATGGAATTTGAGTCTTTTCATGAGGGAACTTTATTGCATATAGGTGTAAATGCTGGGGAAACAACTAAAGTGGATGAATTATTGGCCATAATTGGAGAAAAAGGAGAAGATATTACTGAATTACTTAAAAAAGGAGTAACAGAGAATAAAGAAGAGAAGGACCAAGTAGAGGATACCACAGAAGAAACAGAAACAAAAGTTGTCGATATTCCTGAAGGAGTGGTTGTTGTAACAATGCCACGTTTAAGTGATACCATGGAAGAAGGTACAGTGGCTACATGGTTAAAGAAAGTTGGTGATACTGTAGAAGAGGGTGATATATTAGCCGAAATCGAAACTGATAAGGCCACAATGGAATTTGAATCATTCAATGCTGGAACTTTACTGTATGTAGGTTTGAAAGAAGGTGAGTCTTCTAAAGTTGATGCGCTTTTGGCAATAATTGGTCCAAAAGGAACCGACGTTGATGACATCGCAAAGAATTTCAAAATGGCAACTGATGCAACTAAATCAGAACCAACGACTAAACCTGCTGAAACCCCAACTGTGGAATCTAAAACAGTGTTGAAACCATTGGTTACTACAGGTGTATCTGATTCGTCATCAAACGGAAGATTATTTGCTTCACCATTAGCTAAAAAAATGGCTTCTGAAAAAGGAATTAATTTATCTCAAGTTCAAGGTTCAGGAGAAAATGGCCGCATTATAAAACGTGATATTGAAAATTATACACCATCGACACAATCGGCATCAGCAGCTGTGGCCAAATTTGTGGCCTCTGGTCAGGAAGATTTTGATGAGGTGGCAAATTCAAACATGCGCAAGGCAATTGCCAAAAATTTGGCCAAATCTAAATTTTCAGCTCCCCATTATTATTTAAATGTGGAATTTGATATGGATAATGCCATTGCCTTTCGTCAACAATATAATACGTTGCCAGATACTAAAATATCATACAACGATATGATTGTTAAGGCATGTGCATTATCGTTGCGATTACACCCACAAGTTAATTCACAGTGGTTTGATGACAAAATGCGTCTAAATAATCATGTACATATCGGTGTTGCTGTGGCAGTTCCCGATGGATTAGTCGTGCCTGTTTTAAAATTTGCGAATGAGCAATCACTTCCTCAAATTAATGCTGCAGTTAAAGACTATGCAGGAAGAGCAAGAAACAAAAAATTGACTCTTGAAGAGATGGAAGGAAGTACCTTTACTGTTTCTAATCTTGGAATGTTTGGTATTGAAAGCTTTACATCAATTATTAACCAGCCAAATTCAGCCATTCTTTCAGTTGGAACCATAGTACAAAAACCAGTAGTTAAAGAAGGTCAAATTGTTGTAGGAAATACAATGAAATTATCTATGGCTTGTGATCATAGAACGGTTGATGGTGCTACTGGAGCACAATTTCTTCAGACATTAAAAGGGTATATAGAAAATCCTGTGACGATGCTCCTCTAGGTAGCATGCTGTTGTAGATACTTAGAAGGTAATAGTCGGAATTTGTCTTTAAAACATTTAGAGAAATAAGCTGCGCTTTTAAATCCTGATAATTTAGCAATTTCAGTTATGTTTCCTTTTCTATAGTGCATTAAATGCATAGCTCTATTCAATCTATACTCTCTAATAAATGTACTAGGTACTTTACCTGTGAGTGATAATAATTTTCTATATACCTGAGAATTGCTATAATTTAAAGGTTTAGCAAATTGAGGTACACTGAAATCTGCATCCTTCCATACAGTTTCTGTGTAATTCATAAGGTTTGTTAAGAAATCTTTTTCACTATGATTTAAAGTACGAATGTGTTCAGAATTAATAAAAGTGTTCCTATTCTCTTTCTCATAAGCATTCCTTGCAAGCAATGAAATTACTATTTGATCTTTAACAACTTCACACATTCTTGTAGCAAGAGTTTGTGCGCTTTTAGTATGTCCTTGAGCAATTCCTATTTTTAAATAACGAATTGATTTATCAAATTTAGGAGTAATGTATTTAAAATTAGATTGAATTTTCAAAGCACATAATATGGCATCTGTAACCGAATCAAATTCTGCCAAATAGGTGTTGTCATTATGTCTTATAATCTGCCCTTGATATTTCCTTAAGGTCTTTGAAATACCATTGTGAAGTTTTTGAGTGAAAAGATTAAATTGATTCGCCTCTAGTCTATGTAGATAATCGCTGGTTTCAATAACCATCGAATATTTGAAATTATCATTTAAGGCAGAACTCATTATATATGTCTTACTCTTACAATTTAATGATTTTTTCTGAATTTTCATAGATCAATATGTCGCTTAATTATCTGTGAGGACTATTTAAATAATGTATTTTCATATCTTTATCCGCAAACAAAAATCAATATGAAAAAACTAATTTTTCTTTTAGTAATAATCGCTGTTTCATCATGTAAACCGAAAGAAGTCGTAGTAACCAGTGAACAGGTGCAAGAAATTGTTGATTATTTAGCCTCAGATGCTATTGAAGGTCGAGATACAGGAAGTGATGGTATCGAGTTATCTGCTCAATTCCTAGAGAAAAAGTTTAAGGAATATGGTGTGAAACCTTATTATGAAACATATCGTGATAATTTTAAAATTGATAGTATTAATGGATTTAATGTCCTTGGATATTTGGAAGGAAATGACAATACATTGAAAAATGAGATCATTATCATCGGTGCACATTATGATCATGTTGGGTATAGAACTAAGACCGTTGAAGGCGATTCTTTAGCCAATGGCGCAAATGACAATGCATCAGGTACAGCTGCGGTTATGGCTATGGCTGATTATTTTGCGAAAAGAAAAAATAACAAACGAAGTGTTGTTTTTGCCTTATTTTCTGGTGAAGAAAGAGGACTCCGAGGTTCCAGGCATATGGCACAACGAATGAAATCTGAAAATGTTAACCTTTATACAGTTGTCAATTTTGAAATGCTAGGCGTGCCTTTTACTGATCGTGATTACGATGCGTTTGTTTCTGGGTATGACCTTTCAAATATGGCGGAAAAAATAAATACTTATACCAATTCAAATGTGATCGGGAAGTCTGAGGTGTCTTTAAAATACAATCTTTTTAAACGCTCAGATAACTATCCCTTTTATGAAGAATTTAAAATTCCAAGTCAGACCGTTTCATCTTGTGATCTCACCAATTATGATTTTTACCATCATGCTGATGATGAAGCAGATAAAATGAATTATGTTCATATGGCTAGCTTAATTAATAAATTGGCACCAGCTTTGGAGGCAATGAGCAATACAGCTACTAAGGAGATTGCTATGAATGAAATTCCCGCTGATGACTAAAAATGTCATAATAACGGGAACTAGTCGTGGTATTGGATTTGAACTAGTACATTTATTTGCAAATGCAGGGCATAATGTTCTTGCTCTATCTAGAAATGCACAACCAGTCAATAACTTACATTTTGATAATATTGTTTCACTCGGTTTCGATTTAAGTAAGCAAGAAGATTATCAAAAGGTAAAAGATTTTATTGATGTAGAATGGCAGGACGTTGATATCCTAATCAATAACGCTGGGACTTTACTGAATAAACCTTTTGAACAAACTTCAATGTCAGATTTTGAAATGGTTTATAAAACGAATGTTTTTGGCGTTGCTGAAATGACTAGAATTATTATTCCTTATATGAAGAAAGATAGTCATGTTGTTACAATTAGTTCTATGGGAGGCGTTCAAGGGAGTGTAAAATTCCCAGGGTTGGCAGCCTACAGTTCTAGTAAAGGTGCAGTGATAACCTTAACTGAGCTAATGGCTGAAGAATACAAAGAATCTGGACCAAGTTTTAACGTCCTAGCATTAGGAGCAGTTCAAACTGAAATGTTGGCAGAGGCTTTTCCTGATTATCAAGCACCAACAACAGCTCAAGAAATGGCAAACTATATCTTTGATTTCGCATTAAATGGAAATCAGTTTTATAACGGGAAGTTACTTCAGGTATCTAGCTCTACACCCTAAGATACTCTAGAATTTAGCATATAAATTTGTCTATTGTCTAAGGTTTTATAAGCTTTCATTAAATCGGCCGTCATACAGGAATGCACTGGAAGAATATACAAAAGATCGCCAATTTTGAATTTATCAATATGAGAAGTTGGAACTTTTACAATGCCATGCTCTTGTGATAATCCTCTAATAAACATATTAGGAACGAGTTCAGACCAATCATCTTTAGAAACTACTTTTCCGTAAATATCACCATGATCATTGTCTTCCATTCTATCTTTTGAAAAATGAATACCTCCACCATAAATAATTAATTCACCTTTGATTTTGTTAATGGATGCTATTGGACAAGCCATGACAACAGCAATAGACTCATAATTGCTAGCTCCTATTTGAACTTGCATCAAATCATAAAAGACAAAATTACCAGGTCGAATTTCATCTAGTCCTTCAAAATTTTCCGCTACACTACAGCTTGGAGTATCACCATATGATACTATGAGATCAGGGAAATTATCAAGATATTTCATTTTGAGTAGCACCAATTTTTCTTTGGCAATTCTATGGACTTCTAAAATTTCAGATTTGTTTCTGCATTTATAAGTTTGCCCAGCGTGACCAAGAAACCCTAAAAAATTCAGAAAATTTGATTTTTGAGATGACCTAATTATCGCATCAATAATAGCTAAAGACTCATTGTCAATTCCAGCTCTATTATTGCCAATATTAATCTTGATGAAAAAACCTATAGAATCGAAAAGATTGGCTGCTAAAAATTCTACAGCTTCAACAGAATCTAACAAGACGTTTAATTGAATTTTTTTAGCAAGTAGATTTATGGTATTAATTTCTAATATATTTATTGGAAATGCAACTGTAATATTATTCCATTCGGCAGAAAAATAGGCTGCCATTTCAAGCGAAGAAACAGTAATTTTACTAACTCCTACTTCCTTGAACCATCGACCAATTTCTAATGATTGATGCGTTTTAAAATGAGGACGAAGTGTAATATTGTGCTTTTTTGCTTTTGTCGCCATTGTAGCAATATTGGCTTTACACTTTCGTTCATCTAAAAGTAAGGTTGGCTTGGTAATCATTAATTCTAAATTGCTAAGTGAATATAATGATTATTTCTATTTTTGTTTGAATGCAAGAAACACTTCTAAAATATATTCCTGATAAGGCTGTTGACTCAATTTTAGACCTTCTAAAACATGATAATCTTGTAGTAAAAATTAAAAAGGAACGAAAAACGCGTCATGGTGATTATAAAAGGTTGCCAAATGGTAGGCATCAGATATCGGTTAATGGCAATTTAAATAGTTATCGTTTTTTGGTGACGCTCATTCATGAAATTGCTCATTTTGAAGCTTACAATCAATTTGGACGCTTTATAAAACCACATGGAATTGAATGGAAACGAACCTTTCAGCGTTTAATGTTGCCTTTTTTAAATCCAAACATTTTCCCTAATGAATTGCTTCCGCTTTTAGCCACCCATTTCAAAAATCCAAAGGCAAGTAGTGATACAGATGTTAAATTGGCATTAGCATTGAAACAATTTGATGCTCCTAACAATAAAACCTATATTTTTGAAGTGCCGTTGGGTAATCAATTTAAATTGTACAACGGCAGAGTTTTTCAAAAAGGAGAACAAAGACGAAAACGTTTTGAATGTATTGAGGTTAAAACAGGAAAGTTGTATCTTTTTAATCCTAATGCAGAAGTTGAATTAGTAAAATAAATAAATGAATAAAGATTATTACGCCATATTGATGGCTGGAGGTGTGGGTTCAAGATTTTGGCCAGTGAGTACGCAAGAATTTCCTAAGCAATTTCACGACATGTTAGGTACAGGAGATACCCTAATTCAAAAAACCTTTAAGCGATTGGCAAATTTAATCCCTAAAGAAAATATATTCATATTAACCAATGAAAAATACAATGATTTGGTTTTTGAACAACTCCCTGAAGTAACTCAGCGTCAAGTTGTTCTAGAGCCAGCCATGCGTAATACAGCCCCTTGTATTTTGTATGCATCCTTAAAAATTCAAAAAGAGAATCCAAACGCATTGATTATTGTTGCACCTAGTGATCATTGGATTGAAAATGAAACAGAATTCACTTCAAATGTGCAACAAGCTTTTAATTTTTGTTCAAATCAGGACGCCTTAGTTACTTTGGGAATTCAACCAACATTTGCAAATACAGGTTATGGGTATATAGAATTTGATAAATCAGACAATGATGATATTAAATCTGTAAGACAATTCAAAGAAAAACCGGATTATGAGACGGCCAAAAAATATTATGAACAAGGAAATTTTCTTTGGAATGCTGGCATTTTTATGTGGAGTGTTGCATCTGTAATCAAAGCATTTCAACGTAATCAATTTGAATTGTATCAATTGTTTGAAAAAGGATGTGAAGTTTATAATACAGATTTTGAGGATGATTTTGTAAGAGAAAATTATGCCAAGGCTGAGAATATTTCTGTTGATTATGCCATTATGGAAAAAAGTAAAAATGTCTATGTAATTCCAGCCACATTTGATTGGAATGATTTAGGCACTTGGGGAAGCTTATACGATAAATTGGATAAGGATAATCAAGGCAATGCCGTGGTAAATTCTATGACTTTGATTGAAGATGCTTCTGGTAATATGATACGTTCAAAGAAGAATAAAGTAGTAGTTTTAGATGGTCTGAAAGATTATATTGTTGTAGATAAGGAGGACGTCTTACTAATTTTTCCAAAGGAGAAAGAACAGGGTATTAAAGAAGTTTTACAACGTGTAAAAGATAAATTTGGAGAGAATTATGGCTGAAAATCAAGAAAATAAATTTAATTTTTCTGAAGAACAAATTAAAAAAGATCAGGCTGTTGAGCAATCTAAACAAGCTGTAAAAGAAGACGCCAGAGGATTATGGTCTAGTTTTAAGACTTTCATGGTTCAGTTGTTAGATTTTCGTGAAGATACAGATAGAGATGCCACTATAGATGCCATTAAAGCTGATGTTGCTTTTAAGGGAGCAACTGCATGGATTTTGATTTGTTCTATTTTTGTTGCTTCTGTTGGACTTAACGCTAATTCCACTGCAGTTGTAATTGGTGCCATGTTAATTTCACCTTTAATGGGTCCAATTCTAGGTATAGGTATGTCTATTGCAATAAATGATATAGATACCTTAAAAAAATCTTCTATCAACTTACTTACGATGATTGTTTTAAGTTTGTTGACGGCTTTTTTGTTTTTTTGGTTATTCCCTCTAAGAGATGAGACTTCAGAGTTGTTGGGTCGAGTTAAACCAGATATTCGTGATGTATTAATTGCGTTTTTTGGAGGTTTAGCACTAATTATTGCGAGAACTAAAAAAGGAACAATTGCCTCCGTCATTTTTGGAGTAGCAATTGCAACGGCATTAATGCCGCCATTATGTACAGCTGGTTACGGATTGGCAGTTGGAAATTGGGAATATTTTGGTGGCGCGATGTATTTGTTTGGTATTAACACCACGTTTATTGCAATAGCAACTTTTTTAGTCTTAAAAGTATTGCGCTTTCCAATGTTGAAATATGCCAATTCAGCAAAGCGTAAACGTATTGCACGATTTGCTTCATTATTGGCGATTGTTGCCATGATTCCAGCTGGTTATACATTTTGGAATGTGTATAATCAATCTAAATTTGACAATCAAATAAAAGTGTTTGTAGACAATGAAATTAAATCTAATAATGCACTTCAGTTGATGAACTTTAATGAAGATTATGAATCCAAAACTTTAGAATTAAACTTCTTTAATGAAATTTCTGAAGCAACCAAGCAAGACTTATTAAATGAGTTAACTAACAATAAAGCATATCCTGATCTAAAAGATGTTGATCTTAAAATAAAAGGAAGTGATACAAAGAGTTACGAGTTAATATCGAATGCCTATCAAGATACTCGAGATGAATTAAAATCTAGTAAAATTATTATTGGTGGTTTGCAAAAACAAATTGAAGATTTAGAAACTGAGGTGACAGAACTGAATCAGCAAATAGAAACTAATAGCTCACAAAATAGCACAATTTCATTTACAAATTTATCCCGTGATGCCAAGGTAAGATTTAGTGATTTGCAATATTTTAGCTATGCTAAAATGTTAGAATCGAATGATTTTATCAAAGTAGATACCATTTCTGTAGCTCATATAATATGGAGAAGTTCTTTAAATGACAGTTTGGTGATAGTGAAAGAAAGAGAGCTAAGTGAATGGTTAAAAAGCGAATTAAAAACGGATACAATTGTATTAAAGAGGAATTGATTATTCGTTTTCTTCAATGTACATTTTTCTTACTTTTTTAAACAAATTTGATGAATACACAAAGTCTGTAACAACTTCATTGTCAGTTTTGAAAATGGTTTTATTACTACCTTCCCAAGCTTTGTGACCATCTTTCAAGAAGACAATCTTTTCGCCAATTTCCATAACCGAATTCATGTCATGAGAGTTAATAACTGTTGTAATCTGATATTCATCCGTTATTTCTTGAATAAGATTATCAATAACAATGGCTGTTTTAGGATCTAATCCTGAATTAGGTTCATCGCAAAATAAATACTTAGGATTATTAACAATGGCTCTTGCAATTGCTACACGTTTTTGCATACCTCCAGAAGCTTCACTTGGCATTTTGAAATGGGCATCATCAAGATTGACACGTTTCAATACAAAGTCTGCTCTATCTTCCATTTCACTTTTGCTCATCTTGGTAAACATTCGTAAAGGAAACATGACATTTTCTACAATAGTCATGGAGTCAAACAAAGCGCTACCTTGAAAAACCATTCCAATTTCAGCACGTAGATTACGTTTATTGTCTTCAGATAATTGCTTATAGATTTTTCCGTCATACGATATTGAGCCAGCTTCATAATCAAAAAGACCAAGAAGACATTTAATAAAAACAGTTTTTCCAGAACCACTCTGACCAATAATGAGATTGGTCTTACCTTTATCAAATGAGGTGCTAATACCTTTTAAAACATGCGCATCTCCAAACGATTTATGTAAATCTTTAACTACAATCATTAGCCTAATAACATATCAGTTAGTATATAATTCAACAATATGATGGTTACAGCAGTCCAAACAAATGCGGTAGTACTTGCTTTTCCAACTTCAAGTGCACCACCTTTCATATAAAAGCCATGAAATGCAGGAATTGTTGCCAAAACAAATGCAAATACAAATGTTTTTATAAAGGAGTAAACCATATGAAAGGAGTCAAAACTGGTTTGTAATCCAATGATATAATCTTCTAATGAAGTATAACCTCCAAATACACAAGCTGCCATTCCACCTATAATCCCTAAAAACATACCAATAGCAATTGCAAAAGGATATAACATCATAGCAACAGCTTTTGGAAATACCAGATAATTTAGAGAATTAATTCCCATGACCTCCAAAGCATCAATTTGTTCAGTTACACGCATGGTTCCAATACTTGATGTAATAAATGACCCTACTTTTCCAGCCATAATAATTGAAGTAAATGTAGGTGCAAATTCTAGTATTACAGATTGTCTTGTTGCAAAACCAACCAGATATTTTGGAATTATAGGATTGCTTATGTTTAATGCAGTTTGAATGGTGATTACACCACCAACAAAAAAGGAAATAAAGGCAATTATTCCTAAAGAACCAATAACTAAGTCATCAATATCTTTCAATATTAAATGTTTCATAACAGACCATTTTGTCGGCTTACGAAACATTTCTCTTATCATTAAAAAATACTTCCCAATATTATGAAGGTATGACATAGAAAAATTTGTTGCTGCTAAAGTATAAAAATCTATACTTATTCAAGATTAAATTATCCATAGATGCTGTAAAAAATGTAAATTTGGTATACAAACAAATTATAAATGATGCGATTTTTTTTATTTCTTTTTTCTTGCCTGATTATTACTAGTTCTTTTTGCCAAACGAACAGTCAAGATCCAAGACCTAAATTGGTAGTTGGAATTGTAGTGGATCAAATGCGTTATGACTATTTAACTAGATTTCAGACGAAATATGGCGATGGAGGATTTATGCGTTTAATCAAGGACGGATATAATTGTAAGAATAATCATTATAATTACATTCCTACCTATACAGGGCCAGGACACGCTTCAATTTATACTGGTACAACTCCTAAGTATCATGGTGTCATTTCTAATAATTGGTATAGTAAAAAGGAAAAGAAATCAGTTTATTGTGCATCAGATGATACAGTTCAATCAGTAGGTACTTTAACGACTGCCGGACAGATGTCACCACATAGAATGATGACTTCCACATTGTCAGATGAAAATAGATTATTTACACAAATGCGCGGAAAATCTATTGGTATTTCTATAAAAGATAGAGGTGCAATTCTTCCTGCAGGCCATTCCGCCAATGCAGCATATTGGTATCAAGGTAAAGAAGAAGGACATTTTATTACAAGTACCTATTACATGAGTGAATTGCCAAAATGGGTTAAGAACTTTAACAAATCGGATCAAGTAGAGTCATATTTAAAAACTTGGGATACATTTTATGATATTAATACTTATTTTGAAAGTGGAAGTGACCTCAATAATTTTGAAGGTGGTTTCTCTGGAAAAGAAACGGCAACCTTCCCTTATGATTTAAAATTGCTCAGCCCAGAAAACGGCAATTTTGATATACTTAGATCGACTCCTTATGGTAATAGTATTGTAACCGATTTTGCATTAGCTGCGATTGAAGGCGAAAATTTAGGAGAAGATAACTATACTGATATTTTGGCTATTAGCTATTCAAGCACAGACTATATTGGTCACAATTTTGGTGTTAATTCAAAAGAAGTTGAAGACACATACATAAGACTTGATAAAGAATTGGAGCGATTATTAAATACTTTAGATTCTAAAATAGGTAAGGGTAATTATACAGTTTTTTTGACTTCAGATCATGGCGCAGTAAATGTACCTTCATATTTGCAAAGCGTCAAAATTCCAGCGGGATATTTGGACAATACAAAGGCGAGACAAAATTTTTCTTTCTTCATGACAACCAGCTTTGGTTCTTCTGAATTGATAGAAAATGTAAGTAATAATCAAGTGTTCCTAAACAGATCGAAGTTGAAGGAATTAAAAATTGATATAGATGAAATTCAAAATGCTATTGCCTCTGAACTATTAACTTATGACAATATTGATAAAGCATATACTGCTGGGATTATGAATTCAAGTGTTTTTACACAAGGAGTAGAATTGCTGCTCCAAAATGGATTTCATCAAAAACGATCTGGTGATGTGTTGCTCGTTAATAATCCTGCCCATATTTCATACAGTAAAACAGGGTCTACACATGGATCAGGATTAAATTATGATACACACGTTCCTCTAATATTTTATGGAAAAGGAATTAAAATAGGTAGTACAACTCAAAAAACTCGTATTGTTGATATAGCACCAACAATGTCAGCACTCTTGGGTATAAGCTTTCCAAACGCTGCAACTGGTGATGTTTTGCACTTTATAATTGATTAGTTTTCTAATTTTAAAGACAAATTGATATCATTGATATATTGAAGAAGTTCTTCTTTACCTAGACGGTTTGAAGAAGAGGTAATAAAGTATTTAGGCATCTCTTCCCAAGTCTCTAATAAAATATCATTATATGTATTAACATGACGTTCAATCGCTTTTGGCTTAAGTTTATCAGCCTTTGTAAAAATGATTGAAAATGGAATCATTGATTCACCCAACCATTGCATGAATTCAAGATCAATTGGCTGAGGTTCATGACGAATATCAACCAAAACAAATGCAGACACTAATTGTTTTCGCTTATTAAAGTAATCTGTAATGAATTTTTGAAACACTTTTTTGGAAGATTTTGAAACTCTTGCATAACCGTAACCTGGCAAATCTACCAAGTGCCAATTTTTATTAATGATAAAGTGGTTGATTAGCTGTGTTTTTCCAGGTCTACCTGAAGTCTTAGCTAAGTTTTTTCTACTTGTCAACATATTTATCAATGAAGATTTTCCAACATTACTTCTTCCTATAAATGCATATTCAGGAATATTAGTGTTTGGACACTTGGCAACTTCTTGATTGCTAACTACAAATTCGGCAGATTTAATTTGCATGATGAGGATTATTAAAACGCTCTATCTCTCAGCCATTTATAAAGAATCTGATTAAATTCTTTAGGATGCTCCATCATAGCAGCATGGCCACATTTATCTATCCAGAAAAGGTCTGAATCTGGTAATAATTCGTGAAATTCATTAGCGACTTCAGGTGGTGTTACATTATCATTTTTCCCCCAAATAATACAAGTAGGAGTTTCCATATTAGGTAGATCTTTAGACATATTATGTCTAATGGCACTTTTAGCAATAGCTAGTGTTTTTATCAGTTTATTTCGATCGTTAACAGTTGCATAAACATCATCGACAATCTCTTTTGTAGCTACTTCAGGATCATAAAAAACATCCTGCGCTTTCTTTTTTATGACTTCATAATCACTGCGCTTAGTATAACCACTTCCCATAGCACTTTCGTATAATCCAGAACTTCCGGTTATGACAAGTGCTTTTACTTTTTCATGAAATAGTTTCGTATGGTATAAACCAATATGACCTCCTAAAGAATTTCCTAATAGAATAACATTTTCAAAGCCTTTAAAGTCAATAAATTCATGTAAATATTTGGCAAAACTCTTAACATTGGTTTTAAGCAATGACATGGTGTAAATCGGCAATTCGGGAATAACCACTTTATAGCCATTATTGCTAAAAAAATCTGTAACAGAATCAAAGTTACTTAGACCACCCATTAGTCCATGTAGAATAATTATAGGCGTGCCTTCGCCTACTTCAATGTAGTTGTAATTCCCTTCAGTTTTTAGCGAATGCGCCATGTTAGTGTTAGTCAATTGTACTATTGGCAAATCTACACAATTTTATTTAAGTGATAAACAGTTTCAATTGCATAAAAGAAGCAATGATTGAAGCGAAAATCATCACATTAAATTCACATTATTTCGAGAAATAAGGTGCTTTAAAATGAGGTAAGAATGATCAAATCAAGCCACATAATTTAAACGCTTATAAACTGTTATTAATCGGATTAAATAACACTTTGAAGAAAAATAATAATAAAGTGGTTAAAAGTGGTGAAAAGTGGTAATATTTTTATTAGATTTGAAACTTATATACCTATAAAATTAGATTGAGGGTGAATTCACTCATTGGAACATACGAATGTAAAGCTGACGCAAAAGGCAGGATACTTTTGCCATCTGCCTTAAAAAAGCAGTTGGCACCAGCTATTCAAAAAGGATTTGTTCTAAAAAGAGCTGTTTTTCAACCTTGTTTAGAATTGTACCCAATGAGTGAATGGGAAACAATGATGAAAAATGTGAATAAGTTAAATCGGTTCAAGAAGAAGAACAATGACTTTATAAGACGGTTTACCGCTGGTGTCAAATTTATTGAACTCGATGCCTCTGGCAGATTGCTTGTCCCAAAAGATTTAACTGTTTTTGCAGGTATTAAGAAAGAAGTAGTTGTCTCTTCTGCAATTAACATTGTTGAGATTTGGGACAAAGATAAATATGAAAAAGCTATTGACGACGCAACAGTAGATTTTGCTGATCTAGCTGAAGAAGTCATGGGACAAGATGACAACGATGGAGTATCATAATCCAGTTTTACTGGAAGAAACAGTCGACGGTTTAAACATTAAGAATGATGGCGTTTATGTAGATGTTACGTTTGGAGGAGGAGGTCATAGTTTAGAAATTTTAAAACGATTAGGAAAAACAGGAAGATTAATAGCATTTGATCAGGATCAAGACGCTCTTTTAAATACAATTGATGATAGCAGGTTTTTACTCATTAATGAAAACTTTAGATACTTAAAACAGTTTTTAAGATTTCATGGTGTAAAAACAGTAGATGGTATTCTTGCTGATTTTGGTGTTTCGTCACATCAATTTGACGTGCCTGATCGCGGATTTTCAACACGTTTTGATGCCATTCTCGATATGAGAATGAATCAGCAAGAAGAACTATCTGCATTTAATGTAGTAAATGATTATGAGGAAGAACAATTACGACAAGTTTTTTGGCAATTTGGTGAATTAAGACAGGCACCACTATTTGCTAGAACTATTGTTAGTGAACGTAAAAATGATCCTATTGAAACTACAAAACGCCTAAAGGAAGTTTTGAAAAAACACTTACATCCAAGGCGTGAAAACAAGATTTTGGCCCAAATCTATCAAGCTATAAGAATAGAGGTAAATCAAGAGATTGCTGCCTTAAAAGATTTTTTATTACAAACACCGGAAATGTTAAAGTCTGGTGGACGCTTAAGTTTTATATCATATCATTCGTTAGAAGATAGACTAGTTAAGCGTTTTATTAGAAGCGGCATGTTTGAAGGTGAGCCAGAAAAAGATGTTTTTGGCAATGTTAGCGTACCGTTTAAAAGAATAGGAAAGCTAATTATTCCATCTCAAGAAGAGATTGAAAAAAACAACAGAGCACGTAGTGCAAAATTGAGAATTGCTGAAAAGCTATAAAGAATTAAATGAAAAAAAACATTTATAAAGTATTAAAAGGCACTTTTTTGGTCAGCGATGATTCATTTAAAAATTGGCGCTTTATACTGTTTTTGTCTGCTTTGGCTGTAGTCATGATTGCAAGCTCACACAGTGCAGACAGAAAAGTGCATGAAATAGCCGCTTTAAATGAAGAAGTTAAAGAATTGCGTTCGGCCTTTGTTGAAGGTCGTTCAAAATTGATGCGTTTAAAAATGGAGTCATCCGTTAGAATAAAATTAGTAAATAAAGGATTGTTGCCATCAGACATTCCGCCTAAAAAAATAAAAGTAACCTCACAAGATTGATAAGTAGTAAATGGCTGTAAGCGAAAAGAACATATTGAACCGATTATATTTTGTGGCTGGATCTATGTTCATCTTCGCACTTTTGGTAGTCTTTAAATTGGTAAGCATTCAATTTGTAGATGGTAACCAATATAGAAATCTAGCAGAAGAACGTACAATTAAAAATGTGGTAATACCTGCAAATAGAGGCAATTTGTATGCTGCTGATGGTAGTTTGTTAGCCACTTCAGTTCCAAAATATGATATAAGGTTTGATGCTGTTACTCCTACTCAAAGTAATTTCAATAAATTTTTAAAGCCTCTCTGTGATTCTCTAGCCAAATATCATGGTACTTCCTCAAACACCTACCAACAAAATATTCGTAAGGCACGAGCAAACAAGAACAGATATGTTCTTCTAGCCAGAAATCTAAGCTATTCTAATTATTTAAGATTTAGAAATTTTCCAATGCTAGAATTAGGTGCTTTTAAAGGAGGTCTGATCGTAGAGCAGAATACCAAACGTGAACATCCAATGGGTGCTATTGCACAAAGATCTATAGGTTATGAGAGATGGGATGATCAAGGTCATGTAACAAGAGCGGGAATTGATGGTGCTTTCGGTGTCAAATATTTAAGAGGTAAAGAGGGAAGACGTTTAAAACAACGTATTGGGAAAGGACAATGGAAACCTATAAGAGATTCAAATGAAGTAGAACCTGTTGATGGGCTGGATGTATATACTACAATTGACGTTAACATTCAGGACATTGCTCATCATGCTTTATTAGAGCAGCTTGAAAAATATAAAGCTGATCATGGTTGTGTGGTGGTAATGGATGTCAAAACAGGTGAAGTAAAGGCAATTTCGAATCTTGGTAAAACCGAAGATGACACCTATTATGAAAAACGGAATTATGCGGTATGGGAAAGCCACGAACCTGGCTCTACTTTTAAATTGATGGCCATTACGGCTGCTTTAGAAGATAAGGTTATAGACACAAGTGATGTGGTAGATACCGAAAATGGTATTCTAACTTTCTACGGTAAAAAGGTTAGAGATTCAAAAAATGGAGGTTACGGTAAAATTTCAGTTGGAAAAGCTTTTGAGGTTTCATCTAACACTGGCATGGTAAAAGCAATTCATCAAAGTTATAAAGACAAGCCAGAAAAATTTGTAGAGCGTCTTTATGACATGAATTTGAATGATAAACTTGATTTACCAATAATAGGAGAAGGTGAGCCAATCATTCCACATCCAGACAATAAAAAAAGATGGAGTGGAATTGCTTTGCAATGGATGGCTTATGGTTATGGAGTGTCCTTCACACCACTTCAAACATTAACATTTTATAATGCCATCGCCAATGATGGTGAAATGGTAAAGCCTAGATTTATTAAAGAAGTCAAGGAGTTTGGAAACACCATCGAATCATTTGATAAAGAGGTGATTAATAAGCAAATATGCTCTCCTCAAACCATTTCTAAAGTAAAGAAACTTCTTAAAAATGTAGTTGAAAAAGAACATGGAACTGGTAATGGATTATACTCTGAAAACTTTTCAATGGCTGGAAAAACAGGAACCTGCCAAAAGGACTACGTTGATAAGGATAAGTTGAATTATATTTCCTCCTTCGTTGGATTCTTTCCTGCAGATAATCCAATATACTCTTGCATAGTTGTGATTCATGAGCCAGATAAAAGTGTTGGTTATTATGGCGCTGATGTTTCTGGTCCTGTGTTCAAGAAAATAGCTCAGAAAATTTATACGGATACACCAATTATTGACGCGGTTGAAAACCTTCAAACCCAGACAGTTTTAGTGGAAAAGAACTATGAAAAGTATTACGAAATCGCACAAAAATATAAAACAATTATGCCTGATTTAAGAGGATTGCCTGCAATGGATGCTATGACGCTTCTAGAAAATATGGGTATGAAAGTTAAGGTTGTTGGAAATGGAAAAGTAGTTAAACAGTCTGTTGCTAAAGGAACCAAACTGAAAAAAAATCAAACAATCGTTATAGAGTTATCTTGATAGAGCTTAAAAACATATTATATAAAGTAAACCTTGACAAAGTAATAGGCAGTACAAGTATTGCGATAGAATCTATTCATTTTGATTCAAGAAAAGTAAGTAAAAATGATGTTTTTGTAGCCATTTCTGGAACTATCAATAATGGACATGATTTTATTGAAACAGCGGTTACCAATGGAGCTTCGGCCATAATATGTGAAACACTTCCAACTCAAATTTCAGAGAGTACAACGTATGTAGAGGTTAAAAATTCAAGCGTTGCATTAGCCATAATGGCATCAAATTATTATGAAATACCGTCAGAAAATTTGAAGCTTATTGGAATTACAGGAACAAATGGTAAAACTACCATCGCAACTTTACTTTATCAATTGTTTAAAAAAGCAGGATACAAGGTAGGATTGCTTTCTACAGTAAAAATAATGGTTGATGACAAAGAATTTCCAGCAACGCATACAACCCCAGATTCAATAACAATTAACAAATATCTCAATGAGATGAATGAAGTTGGTGTAGAGTATTGTTTTATGGAAGTGAGTTCTCATGGTATTCACCAAAATCGAACTGAAGGATTACATTTTGCAGGTGGAATTTTTACTAATCTTTCACATGATCATTTAGATTATCATCAAACTTTTGCTGAATACAGAGATGTCAAAAAATCGTTTTTTGACAACTTACCAGCTTCTGCATTTTCATTGATCAATATTGATGACAAAAATGGATTAGTAATGCTTCAAAATACGGCTTCTAAAAAGTATACATATGCCTTAAAAAGCTATGCTAATTATAGAGGGCAAATATTAGAAAATCAGTTAAATGGATTATTGCTCAAAATTAATGACAATGAAGTTTGGACAAAACTCATAGGAAATTTTAATGCATATAATCTTCTTGCTATTTATGGTGCAGCAGACCTGCTAGGATTAGAAAGTGTAGAAAATCTCAGATTTATAAGTGAATTAGATAGTGTAGCTGGTCGTTTTCAATATCTAATTTCTGATGATAATATAACAGCCATTGTAGATTATGCACATACACCAGATGCACTAAAAAACGTATTGGAAACCCTCAATTGTATTCGCACAAAAAATGAAGAACTAATTACAGTGGTTGGTTGTGGTGGAGATCGTGATAAAACCAAGCGACCAAAAATGGCAAATATCGCTTCAGCATTAAGCACAAAGGTCATATTTACTAGTGATAACCCTAGATCGGAACAACCAGAAAGAATTATTGAAGAAATGGAGGCTGGAGTTGAGCCTCAAAACTTCAAAAAAACTATGTCGATTACAGATAGAAAACAAGCAATAAAAACGGCATGTCAATTAGCAAATCCTCATGATATCATTCTTGTGGCTGGCAAAGGACATGAAACGTATCAAGAAATCAATGGAGAACGTATTGATTTTGATGATTATAAAATAGTAGATCAATTTTTAAAACAATTACAGAAGTAGATGCTGTATTATTTATTTGAATATTTAGAAAAACAATTTGAATTTCCTGGAGCCTCTCTATTTGGTTATTTAACTTTTAGAGCAGCTGTGGCAATTATTTTGTCCCTATTGATTTCTACAATCTTCGGAAAACGAATTATTAAATATTTACAAAAAAAGCAAGTTGGAGAAACTATAAGAGATCTTGGACTTGAAGGTCAAAAACAAAAGGCTGGAACGCCTACTATGGGTGGAATTATCATCATCATTGCAACATTAATTCCTGTCCTTTTGCTTGCAAAACTTGAAAATATTTACATCATCTTATTGCTAATTACTACCGTTTGGATGGGAATTATTGGATTTATAGATGATTATATAAAGAAATTCAAACAAGATAAAGAAGGATTAAAAGGGCGATTTAAAATACTCGGACAAGTTGGATTAGGAATCATTGTTGGAGCTACTTTATTTTTTAATAGTGATGTAACCATTAAAGAAAAACTGCCAGTTGTTCAACAACAAGAATTGCTTGCTGAAAATCCAAATATTTCGCCTGCAAAACTATTTGATATTGAAAAGAAATCTACTAAAACAACTATTCCATTTTTTAAAGGCAACGAATTTGACTATGCAAATTTAATCACTTGGATCAATCCCGATTTTCAAAAATACGCATGGCTCATATTTATTCTGATTACCATTTTTATTATAACTGCAGTATCAAATGGTGCCAATCTCACAGATGGTATTGATGGGTTGGCTGCCGGAACTTCAGCCATAATAGTATTGACTTTAGGAATATTTGCTTGGGTCTCTGGTAATATCATATTCTCAGAATACTTGAATATCATGTACATACCAAGGGTTGAGGAAATAACAATATATATAGCTGCTTTTGTAGGTGCATTGATTGGGTTCTTGTGGTATAATGCATTTCCTGCACAAGTATTTATGGGTGATACAGGAAGTTTGACTATAGGAGGAATAATAGCTGTGATTGCAATTGCAGTACGCAAAGAATGGTTGATTCCTTTGCTGTGCGGCATCTTTTTGGCTGAGAATTTATCTGTAGTAATGCAAGTCAGCTATTTTAAATACACGAAGAAGAAATTGGGCGAGGGAAAGCGCATTTTTAAAATGTCACCATTACATCATCACTATCAAAAACTAGGATATCATGAAAGCAAAATTGTCACACGATTTTGGATTATTGGAATTCTATTAGCAATAGTGTCTATAGTGACATTAAAAATTAGATAGTATTTGTCATTCTGAACTTGTAGAAGAATTTCAAATGAAATGAAGAAATGACAAAACAAAGATTAGTCATACTAGGAGCAGGAGAAAGTGGTGTAGGAACAGCACTTCTAGCGAAAAAACAAGACTTTGAGGTGTTTGTTTCAGATGGAGGAAAAATAAAAAACAACTATAAAGAAGTTCTTTTAAATAATGAGATTGATTGGGAAGAAGAACAGCATACAGAAATTAAAATTCTAAATGCTGATTTGGTAATGAAAAGTCCAGGAATTCCAGATGATGTAGCTATTGTGGAGAAGCTGATTCAAAACAAAATACAAATTGTTTCAGAAATTGAATTTGCATCCAATTTTACTAATGCCACATTAATAGGAATTACAGGTAGCAATGGAAAAACCACAACAACAATGCTAACGCATCATATTTTAAAAAATGGTGAATTGCATATTGGAATGGCAGGAAATATTGGGGACAGTTTTGCAAAACAAGTCACTGAAAATGACTTTAAATATTTTGTTTTAGAGTTAAGCAGTTTTCAATTGGATGGGATTGAATCCTTTAAACCACAAATTGCCATTATTACCAATATTACTCCAGATCATTTGGATAGATATGACAACAATTTTGAAAAGTATGTCGCTTCAAAGTTTAGAATAACAATGAACCAAACAAAGGAAGATTATTTAATCTATGATTTGGACGATGAGGTGATTACCAATTATATAGAGTCAAATCCAATTCGATCAACATTATTGCCATTTTCAATAAAAACGAAACTGGAAAAAGGAATTTATTTAGAAAACGAAAATATAATATTAAACATTGATAATAGCCAAATAATTATGCCAACTACAAATTTAGCATTAGAAGGAAAACACAATATTAAAAATGCGATGGCAGCATCTGCTGTAGCACAACTGTTAAACATTAGGAAACATACCATTCGAGAAAGTTTGGAAAATTTTCAAGGTGCAGAACATCGTTTAGAACATGTATTACGTATTAATAAAGTAGAATACATTAATGATAGTAAAGCCACAAATGTCAATGCAACTTATTACGCTTTAGAGAGTATGGATGCGCCAACTGTTTGGATTGTAGGAGGTGTAGATAAAGGCAATGATTATTCCGAGCTTTTTCCATTTGTAAATGAAAGTGTAAAAGCGATAATCTGTCTTGGAGTAGACAATAAAAAGTTGATGGAAACTTTTGGAAGCATGGTTGATATTATTATCGAAACACAATTTATGAGTGAAGCAGTTAAAATTGCTTATAAAGTAGCAGAATCTGGAGATAATGTATTGCTTTCTCCAGCAGCTGCAAGCTTTGATCTTTTTGAAAATTACGAAGACAGAGGACGACAATTTAAAGACGCAGTTAGAAATCTATAGTGAGAGAACTTTTTAACAATATTAAAGGAGATAAACTAATTTGGGCAATTGCCGCATTACTGGCTATATTTTCATTTTTACCAGTGTATAGTGCTGCTAGTAATTTGGCCTATGTAAGTGGTGATGGTAATACCTTTAATTATTTTTTAAAACATTTTGTTCATCTATTTCTTGGTTTTGCAATTATTTACGGTGTTCATAAAATTCCATATCGTTACTTCAAAGGCCTTTCAATGGTCATGATTCCGGTTGTACTAGTGTTGTTATTGGTAACAATGTTTCAAGGAACAACCATTGATGGCGCCAATGCAAGTAGATGGATACAAGTTCCGATAGTGGGCTTTACTTTTCAACCTTCCACATTAGCAGCGGTAGTATTAATGGTATATGTGGCACGCTATTTATCGAAAATAAAAGATAAAAAAGTTGAATTTAAACAAACGATTCTTCCGCTTTGGATCCCAGTTTTTTTGGTTCTAGCTTTAATCTTGCCAGCTAATTTTTCTACAGCTGCTCTATTATTTACAATGGTGCTTGTACTAACCTTTTTAGGTGGTTACCCAATTAGATATTTGGCCTTAATTATTGGCTCTGGAATTGCAGTATTGACACTTTTTGTATTAACGGCAAAAGCATATCCCGACATGATGCCTCACAGAGTTGACACTTGGACAAATCGAGTAGAGAATTTTATGAATGGCGAAGATACTGAAGCCGATTATCAAATTGAAAAAGCCAAAATAGCCATTGCTACTGGAAGATATACTGGAGTTGGACCTGGAAAGAGTAAGCAAAAGAACTTCTTACCTCAATCATCATCAGATTTTATTTATGCAATAATCATTGAGGAATATGGATTGTTGGGAGGATTATTCTTGATGCTTTTGTATTTGTGGTTGTTATTTAGAATAGTCATTGTAGCCCAAAAATCAGATACCATATTCGGGAAGTTGGTCGTCATCGGTGTTGGTTTACCCATTGTTTTTCAGGCGCTAGTAAATATGGCAGTGGCCGTTGAATTGTTTCCTGTCACAGGACAAACACTGCCATTGATTAGTAGTGGAGGAACATCCATTTGGATGACTTGTTTGGCAATTGGAATAATATTAAGTGTTAGTGCCAAACGTCAAGAAATAAGAGAACAAGAGAAATTAGAAGATAATCCATTAGAAATATTATCGGAAACACTTTAAATGAGTAATTATAAAATCATATTATCAGGAGGTGGAACAGGAGGTCATATTTATCCTGCGATTTCAATTGCGAATGAGCTAAAATCTCGTCATCCTAATTCTGAGTTTTTATTTGTTGGTGCCCATGATAAAATGGAAATGGAAAAGATTCCTCAAGCCGGTTATAAAATTGAAGGACTATGGATTGCAGGCATTCAACGAAAGTTAACAGCTAAAAATTTATCATTTCCATTTAAACTTATAAGTAGCCTGCTTAAATCACGGAAAATTTTAAAGAAATTTAAACCAGATGTTGCAATTGGTACTGGTGGATTTGCAAGTGGACCATTATTGCAAGTAGCAGTTTCTAAAGGTATACCAAGCTTAATTCAAGAACAAAATTCATATCCTGGAATTACGAATAGAATTTTGTCCAAAAAGGCCAATAAGATCTGTGTTGCGTATGAAGGATTGGATCGTTTCTTTCCAAAAGAAAAAATAATTAAAACAGGTAATCCTGTTCGTGAAGATATTTTACATATTGAAGGTAAGGCTATTGAAGCTAAAGATTTTTTCAAACTTAAACACAACAAAACTACACTACTTGTTATAGGTGGCAGTTTAGGGTCTAGACGAATTAACCAACTTATAGAGAGTAAATTAGAATTTCTTCAAATTCAAAACATTCAAGTGATCTGGCAATGTGGCAAGTTATACCATCAAAAGTATAAGCAATATGATTTGTATGATAATATTCAGGTTCATGCCTTCTTAAATAAAATGGATTTGGCCTATGCTGCCGCAGATATAATAATATCAAGGGCAGGAGCAAGTTCGGTTTCTGAGTTGTGCATAGTTGGAAAGCCAGTAATATTCATCCCATCTCCAAATGTTGCTGAGGATCACCAAACCAAGAACGCTAAAGCAGTGGTTAATAAGGAAGGGGCCATAATGATTAAAGAGGAGGATCTTGATATTGATTTTGAGAATATGTTTTCTCAATTGGCATCCTCAACAGAAAAGCAAGAAAAATTAAGTGATAATATAAAAAAATTGGCATTAAGAAATGCAACAAAGGATATAGCAGATGAAGTTGAAAAGCTACTAAACAAATGAATATTGTGACTAAACATAGCATCTATTTTATTGGTATAGGCGGTATTGGTATGAGTGCTTTGGCACGTTATTTTGCAGCCGATGGGAAGCGAGTTGCTGGTTATGATAAAACTGAAACAAATATTACCCAAGGACTGGAAGAAATTGGGATCAACATTCACTTTGATGATGATATAAGTTTAGTTGAATCGAATTATTTAGACAAACAAAACAGTTTAATTGTCTATACGCCTGCTATACCTGATTCACATTCAGAACTTACTTATTTCATAGAAAACGGTTTTGATGTGGCTAAAAGATCTGTTGTATTAGGCGAGATCACAAAAAATACATTTTGCATGGCTGTAGCTGGAACACATGGGAAAACGACAACGACTAGCATTTTAGGCCATCTGTTAAAGGAATGTGATATTGAAGTCACAGCATTTTTAGGGGGAATTTCTGAGAACTATAATTCAAATCTCATCCAAAATGGGACAAAAGTAACTGTAGTTGAAGCTGATGAATTTGATAGATCGTTTTTAACACTTTCGCCAGATTTTGCTTGTATAACTTCAATGGATGCAGATCACTTAGATATTTATGGTGAAAAGGAAGCTCTGGAAAATTCTTTCAAAGATTTTTCAAAAAGATTAAAACCGAATGGGAAACTATTTGTTAAAAATGGCTTGCCAATATTGGGTATTACATATGGTGTTGAATCTGATTCAGATTATACTGCAAAAAATATTAAAATAGAAAATGGGACTTATGTATTTGATATTCAAACGCCTAAAGAACATTTGAAAAATTTCAAATTTAACCTACCTGGTAGACATAACTTGTCTAATGCATTAATAGCGCTAGCAATGGCTGTAGAATTAGGCTGTGCTCCTTACAGACTTGCTAGCGCATTAGCGTCATACCAAGGTGTTAAAAGAAGATTTACCTATCACATTAAAACTGAAAGTTTAGTTTTTATAGATGATTATGCACATCATCCTGAAGAGATTAATGCTGTCTATAATGCGGTTTACGAAATGTATCCAGAAAAGAAAGTTTTGTGTGTCTTTCAACCACATTTGTTTAGTAGAACAAAAGATTTTGTAGATGAATTTGCCAAGAGTCTGTCGCAGTTTGATGAAGTTATCCTATTAGATATTTATCCAGCGAGAGAATTACCTATTGATGGTGTAAACTCAGAATGGTTATTGAATAAAATTATCAGCTCTAATAAAAAATTGACTTCTAAGAAAAGTCTAGTGTCTGAAATTCAAAAAAGTGAAGCCCAAGTTATTTTAACACTCGGAGCTGGTGATATTGGTGACGAAGTACAATTAATTAAAGAAAAATTGAGTATTGCGAGTTAATTTTAATTACATAAAGGCAATTATTTTAATGATATTGGTCGTGTTTCTATTTGCGTTTTCAACCAACAGAAGCGAACATCGAAATCCATCTAAAATAGTCGTTAATTTTTTAGGAGATGAGAATTTATATATCACTGAAGAATCGGTTAATAAATTGTTAATACAAAATAACCAAGAGGTTATGAGTGTGCCTAAAGAAATTTTAGATTTGAATGAATTAGAATCAGTCCTTAAATCAAATGCCATGATAAAAACAGCTGAAGTGTATCTTGCTGTAAATGGGGAGGTTAAGGCAGATATTGAGCAGAGAAAACCAATTGCAAGGATAAGCACAAACGCATCATATTACATTGATGAGGATGGATTATTTATGCCTTTGTCAACAAATTATTCTGCGCGTGTGCCATTGGTAACAGGTCAAGTTCATAAAAACAAGCTTGATAATATATATAAAATCGCAGATAAAATACATAATGACGAATTTTTGAAAGAACATATTGTTGAGATTCGTCAGGATCAAAACCAACATATTAGTTTAAAAATGAGAGTTCTTGATTTTGAAATATTTATTGGGGACCTAAAGTATTTAGACAAAAAAATTAATAACCTAAAAGCTTTTTACCAAAAGGCGAGTAAAGACAAATCTCTTGGTAATTATAGTAAAGTGAATTTGCAATTTGAGAATCAAGTTGTGTGCACCAAAAAATAAACAATGGAAACAAAAAGCATATCTGTAGGATTAGATATTGGAACCACCAAAATTGTTGCAATGATTGGTCGTAAAAATGATTATGGCAAATTAGAAATTCTTGGAATTGGTAGATCCAAAAGTCTAGGCGTGCATAGAGGTGTAGTTAATAATATCACACAAACAATTCAGTCAATTCAAAGTGCTGTGCATGAAGCTGAAAGTGCAGCAGGAATGAATATTGAAGAGGTTACAGTTGGTATCGCAGGTCAGCATATAAGAAGCCTGCAGCATAGTGATTATATAACTAGAGCAAATTCTGAATTAGTTATAGATGAAGACGATATTGAACGATTAATTAACCAAGTTCATAAGTTGGTGATGCTTCCTGGAGAAGAAATCATTCATGTACTACCACAAGAATTTAAAGTTGATGGTCAAGCTGAAATAAAAGAACCAATTGGTATGTATGGTGGACGTTTGGAAGCCAACTTCCATGTAGTTGTAGGTCAAGTGTCTTCTATAAGAAATATTGGTCGTTGTGTAAAAAGTGCAGGATTAGATCTTGAAGGAATCACTTTAGAACCTTTGGCTTCGGCAAATGCAGTACTAAGTCAAGAAGAAAAAGAAGCTGGAGTTGCGTTAATTGATATTGGTGGTGGTACTACCGATTTGGCAATTTTTAAGGATGGCATTATTCGACATACTGCTGTTATTCCTTTCGGTGGAAATGTGATTACAGAAGATATAAAAGAGGGTTGTTCTATTATTGAAAAGCAAGCTGAACTTCTAAAAATAAAATTTGGTTCTGCATGGCCAGGCGAAAATAAAGATAATGAGATCGTCTCTATTCCAGGTCTTAGAGGTCGTGAACCAAAAGAGATTACGTTAAAAAATTTATCAAAAATAATTCATGCTCGTGTAGTCGAAATAATTGAGCAAGTTTATTTAGAGATTAAAAATTATGGTCACGAAGAACAAAAAAAGAAATTGATTGCAGGAATTGTGCTTACTGGTGGTGGATCTCAACTCAATCACTTAAAACAACTAGTAGAATATCATACTGGAATGGATACAAGAATTGGTTTTCCTAATGAACATCTAGCTGGCGATAGTGATGACGAGGTAACCAGCCCTTTGTATGCGACAGCAGTCGGTTTAGTTATGGATGGACTACGCCGTCAGGAAAAAAAGAAATTAGAAGCAATTGTGTCCGAGAACGCCTTGATGTCTGAAGAGATGAATGAGATAACACTTGATGAGCATGCTACACAAACTATGAAAGAAAGACGATCATTTTTAGATAAATTAACTGAACGTGTTAAAGATTTTCTCGATAACGCAGAATAAATAAATTTTTTAATCCATTGATTTATTTATTAAAAATAGAAAACAACTAAAAAACTAAAACCTATTTATATGAGCAACAACAACGATATTGGTAACATCACCTTTGATTTACCAAAAAACCAATCTAATGTCATAAAGGTCATTGGTGTTGGTGGTGGTGGCAGTAATGCCATTAATCACATGTTCCAACAAGGCATCAAGGGAGTTGACTTTGTTATTTGCAATACAGACTCACAGGCATTGCACAATAGTGGTGTGCCAAACAAAATCCAATTAGGTGTAAATTTAACAGAAGGGTTAGGAGCTGGAGCCAATCCTGATATTGGTGAACAAGCGGCTATTGAAAGTTCTGCTGACATTAAAGCCATGCTTGATACTAATACTAAAATGGTATTTATAACTGCCGGAATGGGGGGTGGAACAGGTACGGGAGCTGCACCAATTATAGCTAAAATGGCCAAAGAAATGGACATTCTAACTGTTGGGATTGTTACTATGCCTTTCTTATTTGAAGGCAAATTGAGAATAGCTCAGTCTCAAAAAGGTATTGAAAAATTAAGAAGCCATGTAGATTCATTGGTTGTTATCAATAATAATAAATTGCGTGAAGTTTATGGCAACTTAGGTTTTAAAGCAGGTTTTTCTAAGGCTGATGAAGTTCTTTCAACAGCTGCACGCGGAATTGCAGAGGTTATTACACATCACTACACTCAGAATATAGATTTACGTGATGCAAAGACCGTTTTGAGCAATAGTGGAACTGCAATAATGGGATCTGCAAACGCCTCAGGAACAAATCGTGCTCAAGAAGCCATAATGAAAGCCCTTGATTCACCATTATTGAATGATAATAAAATTACTGGTGCTAAAAATGTATTGTTACTTATTGTTTCCGGCTCTCAAGAAATTACTATTGATGAAATAGGTGAAATCAATGATCATATTCAGTCTGAAGCTGGTCATGGTGCTAATATCATTATGGGTGTTGGCGAAGATGAATCACTTGAAGAAGCAATTGCTGTGACTATTATCGCCACAGGTTTTAATGTAGATCAACAAAATGAAATCACAAATACTGAAGCAAAAAAAGTGGTCCATTCACTGGAGGATGACCAAAATTTGGAACAAGATTTGGTGCAAAAAGATCCAGCAATAATTACACCTGATATTGTCTTAGAAAATCAAGAAGAAGAAAAGATTATTCATACGTTGGTTGATGATTTATTAGAGGAAATGGATATTGTTAAAACCACTGAGACTATTAAAAATATAGACGTAGTTGCAGAAGAAATAGAATCGAACCAAATTGAAAATGAGTTATTGGTTGATGAAGCCATAACTGAATATCCAGAAGATGATTCAATTCTTGAGGATCAAACCATGCTAACTTTTGATTTACCATTAACTAAACCGGAAATTGAAGTTCTTGAACCTGAGGAAAGAGAAGATGTCATTTTTAATTTAGAAGAAGAGGTAAAAGAAATAGCAGTTAATGATTATATAGAATTGGTTACAGTTACTGAAGCAAATGAAGAAGGCGAAACACGTTATGCCTTAGATGACCATATCATTTTAGAACAAACTGGACATAAAATGGAGTCGAAAGACATCGAAGTTTCCGCCGAAGAAATGGTTTTTGAAAAGAAAGTGGTAGAAACTGAAACTTTAGAAGAAAATCTCGGTGAAGATTTAGATCCGATCAACAGTCCAATTTCAGAATTATTAATTGCAAGAGCGGATGAGCGAAGAAAGAAAATGAAGGAATTTAATTATAAATTCAACAATGCTAAAATAGACGAAATAGAAAAAGAACCAGCTTATAAACGTCAAGGTATCGACTTAGATGAGGCACAACATTCATCTGATACTAATACTTCAAGATTATCCATTGGATTAGATGATAATGATGACGTACAACTACGAAGTAATAATTCATTTTTACACGACAAGCCAGATTAATAGCAAATCAACCTGTCAAGCTTCGTTAAAGACCCGAAAATTACCCTCATTATTTTCGGGTTTTCTTTTTTGTCTTTCATTGATCCGCTCACAATTTAAATTCTGATTATCTTTGCCATCAATTTTAATGTACGATTATGAGCTTACAAGAAGATGTAATGGTAGCTATTAAAGTAGCCATGAAATCAAAAGATACAACAGCATTAACAGCTTTACGCGCTGTAAAATCTGCTATTATATTAGCACAAACAGAAGCTGGTGCAAGTGATGAATTAACTGAAGAACAAGAATTAAAAATGCTTCAGAAGTTAGTAAAACAAAGGAAGGATAGTGCAGCCATTTATCTTGAACAAGACAGAAAGGATTTAGCGCTACCAGAAATTGATGAAGCTGAAATAATCAGTCAATTTTTACCTGAAGCACTCTCAGAAGAAGAAATTGAGAAAGTGGTTGTAATGATTATCGATCAAACAGGAGCAGAAGGGATGAAAGATATGGGTAAAGTCATGGGACTTGTTACTAAAGAATTGGCTGGACAAGCCGATGGAAAAACAATTTCTAATATTGTAAGGCAGAAATTAATTTAATAAAATTTTGGCCTCGTAGTTCAACTGGATAGAATATCAGATTTCGGCTCTGAGGGTTGGAGGTTCGAATCCTCTCGAGGTCACATACAATTATAAAGGAAGCGTTAATAGCTTCCTTTTTTATTTCCTATTTTAGACTTTCAATTTCTAAAGCCATACACGTGCAAAACCAAACCATCATTTTGATAGTCATGTCAGTTTACATGGTATTACTAATTATTTATGGTATTTACCAAGGACGAAAAGTTAAGAATTCAAAAGATTTTGCGATTGCTGGTCGTAAATTGCCAGGTTGGGTTGCTGCTTTATCAGAAAGAGCCACTGGAGAATCATCATGGGCATTATTGGGATTGCCTGGAGCAGCATATGCTACAGGACTCATGGAAATCTGGACAGCGATTGGTTGTGTTTTAGGAATTCTTGTGGCATGGATATTTTTAGCATCTAGATTACGAGCTGAGGCAGAAAAGTATGATGTTGAAACCTTTACGGATTATATTGCCAAACGACATGGTGAAGTAGGCAAATGGATTAGAATTGTTGGGAGCTTTACCATTGTATTTTTCTTTTTCTTTTATGTTGGAGCGCAATTTATTGGTGGAGGTAAGACCTTGAATAATCTTTTTGACATTGATCAAAATTGGGCAATGCTTATTGTAGTTGTTCTTGTGATTCCATATACAATATATGGAGGTTTTAGATCTGTGACGTACACAGATGTTATTCAAGCGTTAATCATGATCCTTACACTTATAGTGGCTCCGATTGCCGGTATTATGTATTTGAATGAAATGCCAGAAGGATCAATTTTTGCTCATAGTATTTCAGAAGCCCTTTCAAATTCTGGCGATTCGTATTCCACACTTATGGGGGGTGCTATTTTACAGCAAGATTCAGCATTATTTATTTGGCTAAATAAGCTATTTCCAAATGCTATAAATATTGTGGAAGGTTTGGGGTCTGGAATTATTATTGCTGGGGCATTTTCTTGGTTTTTTGGTTATTTAGGAGGTCAGCCACAATTAAGCATGCGATTTATGGCAATTAAGGATGAGAGGAATGCGAAAATTGCTCGAAATATCGGTGTCATTTGGACTATAATAGCATACACAGGAGCATTAATGATAGGATGGATAGGAATCGCAATTTTTGGACCCAATGGATTGCAGGATCAGGAAACGGTTATGCCCGAAGTACTAACAACTGTTTTTAATCCAGTTGTTTCTGGAATACTAATTACTGGTGTCTTGGCTGCGATTATTTCAACCGCAAATTCCTTACTAATATTATCCGCGACAGAATTGTCTGAAAACATCGTAAAACCACTTCAAAACAAAGTGCATGATTCCAGAAGAAGTCTTTTTCAGTCCAGATTAATAACTGGGCTTTTGTCAATTATTGCATTGATTTTGGCTTATTTTTCACCAAGCGATTTAATCTATAGTATTGTTGGTTATGTTTGGGCAGGAATAGGTTCTACCTTTTCAGTCGTCATTTTGTTTACTCTATTTTGGAAACGCTTTCATGGAATTCCAGCATTATTAACGATAATTGTTGGACTCCTATTCACTATTATTTGGATTAGTACAGGTTTAGATGAAATTATCACTTCAAGATTACTCACGTTTGTAGTGGCCATTTTAACTGCTGTTGCATCTACATATTTGGTAAAGAAAAAAGCAATCTAATAATTTTAAAAGGAAGTGATTTCTATTGAAATTGAAACAATTATAGCGGTATTTTGTCGTTAGTTCTATAACTATTAGCTTTTTAAACGATCATGGAAGTTGAAAATGAAACCATTCTATTTATTTTCTTGGCATTATTCGCCATTGTCATTTTCTATTTATCCTTAAAAACCATAGAAATGATGTACGTTATGCGTAAGAAACGGCCTTTTTACGTGCATTTTTACCCATTAAAAAAGAAACTTTCTGAAGAACAGAAAAATATTCTAAACACACAATTCTCATTCTATCAAAGGCTAAACGAAAAAGAAAAACTCTTTTTTGAACATCGTGCAGCCATGTTTATTAAAGACAAACAATTTATAGGACAGAAGGGAACTGTGGTAACGGAGGAAATGAAAGTATTAATTTCTGCCACAGCAATAATGTTAACGTTTGGATTTAGAGATTTTTATATCGGACTTATTGACAGAATTTTAATATTTCCAGAGGAATTTTATTCTAGTATGAATAACGAATATCACCAAGGTGAATTCAATCCAAAACTTAAAGCTTTGGTTTTGTCTTGGCCACATTTCAAAAAAGGTTTTGATATAGAAAATGACAATTTAAATTTGGGAATCCATGAATTTACTCATGCAATACATTTAAATAGTATTAAAGAACGTGATGTAAGCTCAAATATTTTTCAAGATTCGTTTAAGGAATTAACTAATTTACTTACTTCTCAAGAAGAATTACGCGATAGCATTATAAAAACAAAATATTTTAGAAATTATGCCTATACCAATCAATACGAATTTCTTGCGGTGATTATAGAGCATTTTATTGAATCTCCTAAAGACCTACAAGTACAATTCCCTCAGATTTATTCAAAGGTGAGACAAATGCTTAATTTTAATTTCGCTGGGTATTAAGAATTAGTAATTGTTTTTAAATTAGAGATAGTCTGCTTTTGATCGTCACTTTTAAATACAAAACTTCCAGCAACCAAGATATCGGCACCTGCATCTACTAGTTGTTTAGCATTTTTATCAGTAACACCACCATCAATTTCAATTAAAGTAGAACTTTGCTTTTTTAATATGAGTTCTTTAAGTTGTCGAACTTTTGAATAAGTGTTCTCTATAAAGCTTTGGCCACCAAAACCTGGATTGACACTCATTAAGCAAACGAGGTCTATGTCATTAATGGTGTCTTCTAAAACTGAAATATTAGTATGTGGGTTTAATGCTACTCCAGCTTTCATGCCCTCAGCTTTAATCGCTTGAATAGTTCTGTGGAGATGTGTACAAGCTTCAAAATGGACAGTTAGAACATCACTACCGAGTTTTGCAAAAGTTTTGATGTATTGATCAGGATTCACAATCATTAAATGAACATCAACAGTTTTTTTCGCATGTTTTGTAATAACATCTAAAATTGGCATTCCAAACGAAATATTTGGAACAAAAACACCATCCATGATATCAATATGAAACCAATCGGCTTCACTTTGATTCACCATTTCAAGATCTCTTTGAAGATTTCCAAAATCTGCTGCTAAAATAGAAGGTGCTATTAATGTACTCATGAATTCAGTGGTAAAAAACAAAAATAGTATAAAAAAAGTGAACCCTCGGTAATCAGCCAAGGGTTCTTTCATCAATCAAAAAACGAACAGTTATGTAACTGTTTGTAATGGTATTTAGATTATAAAGATAACATTATTTATCTTAACCTAAATATGTCTTCAATATTTTACTACGAGATGTATGCTTTAATCTACGTATTGCTTTTTCTTTAATTTGACGTACACGTTCTCTAGTTAAGTCGAAAGTTTCTCCAATTTCTTCCAAAGTCATAGGATGTTGATTTCCTAGGCCAAAATAAAGACGAATAACATCTGCTTCACGAGGTGTTAGTGTTTCTAAAGCACGTTCAATTTCTGTACGTAATGATTCGTGCAATAATTCTCTATCCGGATTTGGTGATTCACCACTATTTAATACATCATAAAGATTTGAATCTTCACCTTCAACAAGAGGTGCATCCATTGATACATGACGACCAGAATTCTTCATAGACTCTTTTACGTCATTAATGGTCATATCCAATTCCTTTGCAATTTCTTCTGCACTTGGTGGTCTTTCGTGACTTTGCTCTAAAAAGGCATAAGTCTTATTTATTTTGTTAATAGATCCAATTTTGTTGAGAGGTAATCGTACAATACGCGATTGTTCAGCCAAAGCTTGAAGAATCGATTGACGAATCCACCAAACAGCATAAGAAATGAATTTGAAACCTCTGGTTTCATCAAAACGTTGTGCTGCTTTAATAAGTCCTAAATTACCTTCATTAATAAGATCTGGTAAGGTTAAACCTTGATTTTGATACTGTTTTGCTACAGAAACCACGAAACGAAGATTAGCTTTTGTGAGTTTTTCAAGAGCGATCTGGTCGCCTGCCTTGATGCGTTGTGCTAATTCTACTTCTTCGTCAGCTGTAATTAAATCTACTTTACCAATTTCTTGGAGATACTTATCCAAGGAAGCCGTTTCTCTATTAGTAACCTGCTTCGTAATTTTGAGTTGTCTCATCTAATTTTTAATGTTTTTAGAGGGAATGCTAACTGTGTCCTACTAGTTATACGCAAAATTGATACAAAATGTTACAAAAAGATTGAATTTTTTATTAAAACGTCATTTTATCACTCATACCAATACGATCTTTAGCATTTTTAATTTTTTGATGTACTCTATTAAAAAACAAAGTTCTATCACGTTCTCCAGCTGTTGCCAATAGTTTGGAGTTCGACTTTTGCTTCTGTAAAAATTCATACATCATGTCACAAGTTTCTTTATGCTCAATTTTAAAATAACTCAACACCGTGAAAGGAGAAAAGAATATTTTTTGATTGGCAGTCACTACCATAACTGTATTGGTTAACGTATGCAAATCACATTTGTAAAGATGAAAAAATTTCTCATTTGTAGAAGGATTTAAGGTTTGATGAATGGTTTGTGATTCAGTCTGGTTGACAACCTCATGTATGTCGTCACAAATTAGTAATGCCATTTTTTTTGACAATAATCCTGCTTCAAAATAATATAAGACTTGTTGTAATGTGCCATTTACAGTGGTGTCACTCCAAAGTTCGGTGATGTTAATATTCTTATATATTTCACTTAATTCAAATGAACTTTGAAGTAATGAGTCCGGTATGGTCTGAACCCAATCTTCAAATTTGATCTTGCTTTTGGCCATTTCTACATTGAGATCTTTCAACCAAACGTACATTTTATATCGCGTTAAATACGAATCTGTTAAAGTTCTAAACAGTGATATATCCTTTCCTGACCACGTGATTTCAGCGCTTTTTAGTTTTGTGAGCGGTTTTACGCTTTCCAAAGATTGTTTAAACCACAATTCTAAACCTTTTTCGTTAAATGGTCGTGGTGATAACTCTGCAATAATAGTATTTTGACTACCCACTTCAAAAAGCTTGTTTAATGAAACTTTATAATGTCGTGCTAAGGCGATGCTTTCTTCTAGAGACAGACTAGTCTTCAAATTGATTCGTCTATAGGCTGCATCATAACCGACATCTAATATATCTGCAATTTCATCAACAAAAGAGGTATTATCTGGTGACTGGGTTTTTAGATAATCGATGAATTGTTTTTGCATTTTTCGAAAAAATTAATTAGAAAGTAGTTATAGTTTGTAAATAATACAAAAATTACTTGAAAATCTTCGCATTTAGCCATAACGATATTCAATAATTGCAAATTAAGTTTGTTGTAAATCAAACTAATGAATAATGGAAACAATTAGCAACATTTTAAGTAAGAGAAAAATTAGCCTAGTAATTATACTTATTAGCACAATGGCCATGGCACAGGAGAATGTTACTTCAAACGGATTGGAATATAACTATTTCTCCATCACACCTATTGAAGTCTATGAAAACAAAAATTATGGCGGAATTGCCATTTCCTCATCCATAGGGTTTTCAATTAAAGATCATCTATTTTCTTTTAATGTATCAACAGGAGCAGAATTCGTTATTTTGGGATGGGGCTCTACATTTTACCAGATAAACCTATTATATGGACGTGAATTTAAACTAGGTAAAATTATTCGTTTAGATACACATGCAGGAGCTGGTATATATGGATTTAATGATCATGATGATACTAAACTAACAAGTTTTGGTCTACCATTAATTGCTAAACTCAGATTTAAAACAGGTGAGAGCTTTTCACTTGGATTAAAGTTTCAAGCTAACATAAATTCCATTGAAAACATACAGGCGTTTGGAGTCCTATTGCAGTGGAATTCTATTAAATAATTAAAATATTACTATTAACTAAACAAAACATATCATGAAAACTTTAAAGAATCAATTTAAACGACTTGCCCTATTTTTATCTTTATTAATTCTTTTTCAAGGCTGTGTGGCTTACAAAGCTAAAAACTATAGCCTTGATGATGCTGTTGCGTCCGACACAAATGTGAAGCTCAGGACTTCAAATAATGTCATTCATAAATATAAAAGAATTGAACTTAAAGATGATGCCTACTATGGCGTGAAAAAAGAGAAAGGAACAATTGTTAAGTACCCAATAGATTCAAAAAACATAAGTGATGTAAAAATTAAAGATAAAACGCTTTCTACTATTGGAACAATCACATTTGGTTTGGTAGGTACTTTTGGAGTATTGGTTGCAATTTATCTTTTAGCTGGAGGAGGTGCAGGAATCGGATTTTCTGGCCCAATATTTTAATAATATCAGGTGATAAAAAAAACCTCTCAATTTCTTGAGAGGTTTATTTTTAATCTCCTTCCGCAGAACACAAAATAGCTACTATTTGTATGGTCACAAATGTAGTATTGCCATTACTATTGTCTTCAATTCTAACATATATAAATTGTGGGTTTTCTGAATTGGAAAAAGGGGAAATAAGTGGATTAATTCCATTTTCCATATCAATAATCGATTCATAGAAGGTGACAGTTGAATTGCTAATATCAATATCGTTGGTAAAGCTTTCAACGTAACTATCTAGATCAAATTCTGCCGTATCAACTTGTCCATCGCTAGCACATTCTTCAAAAATATATTTATTACGATTAATGTCGACACATTCTCTCTGTATAAAATATACATCATCACCACTTTCTAATTTCATGTTAGACTCATCAATAATAGTTGTTTTCCAATTTTTATTCCAATCATCTGCTACTTCACCACCTGAATTTAAATTAATATTAATATGAAGTTGTAGTTCTATAGCAAACGAAAACCAGGTACCAAAATAAGGGACACCGTTATGTATTAAGGATGTTATTCCTGCCGAACTAACATTAAATGCTGCGCCTTCATAGTCATTGTTACCATCAGGATTATTTATTACACGCCAAATACATTCGTCTTGGGTCAGAAGGCCATTGCATTCTTCTATTATTTCGAATTCAATACAAGGGTCTATAACGGCTTTTAACTCATCATTATTGGTAATAATAATAGTATCTCCTGCATCTGTTGTATAGGAAATTGGGTAACTAATACTTATAGAATATCCTTCAATTAAACTGCCTAAAAAGTCACTAAACTCCTGATCTGAACTAAGAATCTGCAGCCCAACATATTCTAAATTTTCATCAAAAATATATAAGGTAAAGGCGTAGTCAAAGTCTAGGCAAACTAATTCATCATTGCTATCATTGTCTATTACTCGCTCTATGTTGTTGTACAATTCTGAATCAACAACAATTGGATCTTCAGCAGTAATAGTTGATGTGTCTATGGCTTCATTTTCACAAGAAGGCAAAATAACAATAAGAAGTAATAGAAGGTGTTTTTGAAAAGACTCCATAGCGTTTTATTAAGTTAGATTTCAATATTAATGATTATGCATAAAAAAAGGTAAATTCCTATCAGAGCTTACCTTTTATTAAGTTAGTGGATTGAATTAGACGCAATAATCACGCCATGGTTGTGTTAAATGTAAAAAAAGCCTCTCAATTTCTTGAGAGGTTTTTTTGTAATCTTAAGTCTAAAAATTATTCTTTAGTATCGACTTCTGATGGTTTATCATTACTTCGATTATCTCGTCTATCATCTCTGCGATTATCACGGCCTCTATTATCACGACCTCTATTATCACGACCTCTATTATCTCTACCACGATTATTGTCTCTAGGTGGACGTTCTACAAATCCTTCTGGTTTAGGTAAAATAGCCTTTCTAGACACCTTTTCTTTCCGTGTTCTTGGATCAACGCCAAAATATTTGATATCTAGCACATCTCCTATATTAACTACGTCAGTCACATTATTTGTACGTTCCCAAGCAAGTTCACTAACGTGTAAAAGGACTTCATTTCCAGGAGCATCAGTATATTCAACTACTGCACCAAAATCGAGTATCTTTATTACTTTTACTTCGTAGACGCTCCCTTTTTCAGGTTTGAACATTACTGAATCTATCTTCGCTAATACTGCATCGATACCTTCTTGATTAGTACCTAATATTTCCACAATACCTTCTTCAGTTACTGGATCTTCATTAATAACTATTGTCGTTTCAGTTTCTTTCTGAAGTTCTTGAATTACTTTTCCACCAGGACCAATCATGGCTCCAATAAATTCATTCGGAATACGACGCGTTACCATTTTAGGAGCGTAACTCTTAACGTCTTCGTTAGGAACAGCGATAGTATCAGTTAATTCTTTTAGAATATGTAATCGTCCATCTCTTGCCTGATTCAAAGCATTCACAAGAATTTCATATGACAATCCTTTTACTTTTATATCCATTTGACAAGCTGTAATTCCATCAGCGGTTCCTGTCACTTTAAAGTCCATATCTCCTAAATGATCTTCATCACCCAAAATATCTGATAAGACTGCATATTTTCCAGAATCTGCGTCAGAAATTAATCCCATTGCAATCCCAGAGACAGGTTTTTTTAGTTGAACACCAGCATCCATAAGTGCCATTGTTCCAGAGCAAACAGTTGCCATAGATGATGAACCGTTAGATTCAAGTACTTCAGAAACAACTCTTACTGTATAAGGACAATCATCTGGAACCATACCTTTTAGAGCACGTTGTGCTAAGTTACCATGACCTACTTCACGACGCGATGTACCACGAATTGGTCTTGCTTCACCTGTACAAAAAGGAGGGAAGTTATAATGTAAGTAAAATCGCTCCTCACCTTCATATGAGGGCATATCTATCATATTTGCATCTCTAGATGTTCCTAATGTTACGGTCGCTAAAGCTTGCGTTTCTCCACGTGTAAAAATTGATGAACCATGAACAGATGGTAAATAGTCTATCTCACACCAGATTGGTCTGATTTCGTCTGTTTTACGGCCATCTAATCGCTGCCCTTCATTTAATGTGAGGTCACGAATCGCAGCTTTTTCTGCAGCACGATAATATTTAGAAACTAAATCACCGAAGTCTTCTAATTCTTCTTCAGAAAACGTCCCTTTGATTTCTTCCTTTATTTCTGAAAATGCTGTACTTCTTTCATGTTTACCTGAACCGGCTTTAGCTATAGCATATACTTTATCATAAGCCATATCATGAACTTTCTTCGCTAAATCTTCATCGGTTCTTTCTTCTGGATATTCACGTACTTCCTTTTTTCCAAAGGCTTCAGCTAGTCGAATCTGTGCAGCACACTGTACTTTAATAGCTTCGTGAGCGAATTTGATTGCTTCTGTCATTTCTTCTTCAGAAATCTCATCCATCTCACCTTCAACCATCATGACAGAATCAGCTGAGGCACCAATCATCATATCAATATCAGACTCTTCTAATTGAGCTCTTGTAGGATTGATCACAAATTCACCATTAACACGACCAACTCTAGCTTCAGAGATGGCACATTCAAATGGAAAATCTGAAAGTTGAATAGCAGCCGAGGCGGCTAGTCCAGCCATCGCGTCTGGCATGACATCTTCGTCATGTGACATTAACTGAATCATCACTTGAGTTTCAGAATGGTAATCTTTTGGAAATAATGGACGTAAAACACGATCTACTAATCGCATTGTTAGAACTTCGCCATCACTTGGTCTTGCTTCTCTTTTAAAGAATCCACCAGGGTAACGTCCTGCTGCAGCAAATTTTTCACGATAATCTACGGTTAAAGGTAGAAAATCAAGATCTTTCTGTTCATAATTGGAAACTACTGTACATAATAACATACATTTTCCTGATTGCACCACAACGCTACCATGAGCTTGTTTTGCTAATTTTCCGGTTTCGATAGAAATTTCTCTACCATCACCTAGGTCAATGACCTCTCTAAATGTTTTAGGAATCATAATTTTTAATTCTAGTTCTAGACGATTAATTTGCCAGAACATTGTTAAACAAAGGTCGTTGTGTTGTTGTAGAGTTGTTGTTAGACCAATGAAAAACTATAATTAGCTTCTTCTATTCTGAGTTTTAGTCAGAATTTACTTAAATGTCTCGAAATCTCGAGTAAATAAAAACCACGCAAAAGCGTGGTTGATATTATTTTCTTAATCCTAGTTCTTTAACTATGGCTCGATATCTTAAAATATCTTTCTTAGTTAAATAGTCAAGTAAAGCGCGACGCTTACCTACTAGTTTTACTAATGAACGCTCAGTATTATAATCTTTACGATTCTTTTTTAAGTGTTCAGTTAAGTGATTAATTCTTTCAGTAAACAATGCAATTTGTCCTTCCGCAGAACCTGTATCTTTTGCATTTTTACCATGTGCTTTGAAAATTTTTTCTTTAGCTTCTTTTGTAATATACATGCCAATATTATTTAAATGATTTTTATGTATTGATACACGTCTATGTATCAGGCGGCAAATATAGTACTTTTTTGTTGAAACACTATTGAAAATTACAAAAGGTGAATTATAAATAGAAGTATATATTTTTTCTCATTAATAGGCGTTATTAAAGGGAAGACTTAAAATATTTTCAGCCTAGATTAAACCTTTTTATTTTAAGAAAGTCTTAACAGCATAAATAACTTAAATCGAGCAATGATGAAACACATGAATTTAAACTTAAGATTATTATTTACTTTTCTAACAGTTGCATTATTTATTACAAGTTGTAGTACTAATGATGAACCAGTGGAAAATGAAGAGCAACAGCAAGACTATTCTGAAGTGAGTAGCTCTGCTGAGGTAGATGAAGCTTCTGCAATTATGGATGACATATCTATAGAAGTTTATGAAACACAAGAAGCAATTGATACAGGTAGATCAGCTTCTAATTTTAACCTACCTGATTGTGTAACAATTACTGTTGTAATTGAACAGAATTACCGTGAAATTACTATTGACTTTGGTACAGATGGCTGCGTAGTACGTGGAAATGTTTTAAAGGGGAAGATTATCTTGTCATACACAAGAGATCCAGCTGCCCAAACTGTATTTATTACCAAGACTCTAGAAGATTTCTATTTTAATGTATTGAGTTTAGAAGGTGGAAAAACTATTTTAAAAGAACATTCTAACGAGAATGGCAATCCACAATTTACTAAAACATCATCTTTAACAATCACTTGGCCAAGTGGACGAAGTGCTTCAAGAGAAGGTACAAGAATTAGAGAATGGATTGAAGGTCATGGAAGTGGTGTTTGGAGTGATAATGTATTTGAAATTACAGGTAATTGGTCAACAACATTTGTAAATGGTAACACACATAGCTATGAAGTGATTTTACCATTGCGTAGAGAAGTAATTTGCTTCTTCTTTGTAAGTGGATCAATTGATGTTGAACGCACTAATTTTGGAGGTGTATTTGACTATGGTGAAGGTGATTGTGATAATATGGCGACCTTTACTTTTAATAATGGTGAAGTAGTAGATATAATACTTAACTAAACTTTGTTATGAAATTTTAAGAAAGCAGCCAATTGGCTGCTTTTTTAGTTATAAAGAATTTCAGATTTTATTAATTTGGTATAACTTCTTGAAACTGGGACTAGTTTATCTATACCTTCAAATTTTAATTGATAGCCTTGAAGATTACCATTTACTTTAACAATTTTGTCAAGATTAATGATAAATGACCTATGGCAACGCGCAAGTCTTGGAAATTTTACTAGTTGTTTTTCAATTTTAGAAATATTGTTTCTCAATAGTTTCTTTTCAATAATTCCTTCCTTGTGATAGAATATTTCTACATAATTTCCGGAGGAGGATAAATAACAAATGTCATTTGATTGTACGCTTAAATTGTCATTGTTATTTTCTGAAATAAAGGAAATGGCTTGTGTACTATTATCCAATTTTTGATGAACTAATGTTTGAAGTGCGATTTTTGTTTCCAGCTTTTGAGTGTCGCGAATAATTTTCTTATAAACAAATAGTTGTTTGTATAAAATAATAGCAATTGCAGGGATTAATGCAATTAAGGCAGTGCAAAAAACCACGAATAGGAAGGTTGAAATAGTGTTGTCACTTCTATCAAAAAACAAACCGGAATAATAATAATTGGCTATAGCCAATGAAATTACTATCAGAAAGATCCATAAGAGTTCCTTATATATTTTCCAACCTTCTGTTTTAAGATAAAATTTAAAAATCAATGGTAACACAACAATAAAAAGACTACAAACCACAAAAGATACCAAGCCATATCCCAAAAGTCCAGTTGATGAAACTTGATCCAAACCAAAAGGTTTAAAGAAATAGCAGAAGGAAGCAATAAAAACACCAATACTCAAGCAAATACCTAGGCCTTGCTTTGAATTTTCATAAAAAGGATATGGGTAGTTTAGAAATTTGATTAATTTCATACTTATAGTATCATCATTTTCAGTAGTACTTTGTAATTAAACAATATTAATAACTTTATTCCTTACGGTACTAACGATATTTCGACTAATTCAACAACATTTCGTACCAAATGAACTGCAATTCGTACCAAATTAGTAAAAACTTCAAATAAAAAAAACCGTTAAACACAAACCTAGCACTATTGCTACCATTGTTAAAATGGTTTTTTAGTATCTTGGGTTCAATACTTAGATTTGAATCCAAACTATAATTAACTACTTATGAAAAAGCTTATTTTATTTTTAATGCTGAATATGGCATATGTGTCATTTGCTCAGGTTACTCTTATTCCAGACGCCAATTTTGAGCAACGATTAATTGATATGGGCTATGATGTTGGGCCGATTGATGGGTCTGTACCTACAGCCAATATTAGTGGTGTTACAAGTTTAGTAGTTCCGCTTAGCAATATTAGTGATATGACAGGAATTGAAGATTTCATTGCTTTGGAGAATTTAGATTGTATTGGAAATCCAATAACCAGCCTAGATTTAAGTAGCAATACAGCGCTTATAGATTTATATACTGGAAATAATACAATTAGCACACTTATTGTGTCCAACAATTTGAATTTGGAAACCCTAGTTTGCACTGGTCATCAATTAAGTAGTCTGAACCTAGCTAACAATACTGCTCTCAAAACCTTAACATGTAATACTGGAATTTTGAGCTCATTAGATTTAAGTAGTAACACAGCATTGGAAAGTTTGAATTGCGATAATAACGTTTTAACATCTTTAGATTTGAAAAACTCGAATAACAATTTGCTTACTACTATGAGTGCTATAAATAATAGCATGACATGCGTACAAGTTGATGATGAGTCAGCAGCAAATAGTGGCTCTGGAGTTTATGGTGGATGGACGGTAGATAATTCAGTGACTTATTCTGAATCTTGTATAAGTTGCCCTGAAATGAACATTTTAGGTAACTCCATTTCCATAGTAACAGGAGATAATACACCAGATGTAAGTGACGATACTGATTATGGGATGGTTAATTTTGGAGAGTTTTTAGATAGAACATTTACGATAGTGAATAGTGGAACTCAAGATTTAAATTTAAGTGGAATTCCATTGGTTCAGATTACTAATAGCACAGATTTTACGATTATTACACCACCAAATGCCTTAATTCTGGCCAATGGTGGATCAACAACATTTACAGTAAGATACGAACCAAGTATGGTTGGAACAATAAACACAGGAATTCTTAGCATTGATAATGATGATTGTGAAGAAAACCCTTATGTCTTTCATGTTTTAGGTGAAAGTCAATCAGCATTAGGCCTTATAAATTCCGAACTAAATGATTCAGATGTCAGCATTATTCCAAACCCAAATGATGGGAAGTTTGTTTTGCAATACTCCGGAATGGCTGATTTAACGGATTTAAAACTTTATGATATCACAGGAAAATTTATTTCTAAAATCGAAATGGATAATTTTCAGAGTGAAAAAGAGATTCGATTAATTCAACAAAGAGGTATTTACTTCTTAGAAATTAATGCGAGAAAGCAACGGCTTGTTAGAAAGTTAGTTATTTTTTAATTATTAGGGATTAATGAAAAAAGGCAGCCGATTGGCTGCCTTTTTTTTAAGCTCTTAAAGGTTGGTTTGAAATCAAATCTAAGTACAAATTGATTTTATTCTTGAGATCCTTACGTTGTGTTATAAAATCTAAAAAGCCATGCTCCTTTACAAATTCGGCCGTTTGAAACCCTTCAGGAAGTTCTTTTCCGGTTGTATCTCTCACAACACGTGGTCCGGCAAATCCAATTAACGCACCAGGTTCGCTAATATTGATATCTCCCAACATGGCAAAAGAAGCTGTTGTTCCTCCTGTTGTTGGATCAGTACATAAAGATATATACGGAATTTTGGCATCAGCTAATTGCGCCAATTTAACAGATGTTTTGGCCAATTGCATTAATGACAAAGCAGCTTCCATCATTCGAGCACCTCCAGATTTTGAAATAATCATAAAAGGTATTTTCTTCTTTAATGCATAATCGGCGGCTCTTGCAATTTTTTCACCTACAACACTTCCCATAGATCCACCAATAAAACTAAAATCCATACATGCAATAACCAAATCTTTACCTTTAGATTTCCCAACTGCAGTTCGTACAGCATCCTTGAGTTTTGTTTTCTCCTGGGCCGCTTTTAATCTGTCAATATATTTTTTATTATCGGAAAATTTTAAAGGATCTTTTGATTCTAGTTTGGTGTCTAATTCTTTGTATTTATTGTCGTCATAAAGAATTTCAAAATATTCATTACTGCCTATTCTAACATGGTAGCCATCTTCTGGACTCACATAATAATTTTGTTCTAATTCTTCGGTATCTACAACTTTACCTGTAGGAGACTTATACCACAATCCTTTAGGTGTATCTCGTTTAGCTTCGGTTGGTGTTTGAATGCCTTTGTCTTTACGTTTGAACCAAGCCATAATTTTTTAGTTAGTTGAATTTACAAAACTACACAAATTTTACAATGTGTTGACGTTATTTAAATCTTCAAATGCTTTTTTCAATCGTTCAACAAAAGTGTTTTCACCTTCACGTAACCATTTTCTAGGGTCGTAGTATTTTTTGTTTGGTGAATCTGCACCATCTGGATTACCAATTTGTGATTCTAAATAGGCAGCATTTGTCTTAAAATAATCTCTGATGCCGCTCATAAATGCATATTGCATGTCTGTATCAATATTCATTTTTATAACACCATAACCAATGGCTTCGCGTATTTCTTCAACTGTAGATCCTGATCCACCATGAAAAACAAAGTCAATATGATTGTGACCCAATCCATATTTGTTAGATATATATTCTTGAGAATTTTTCAAGATTTTTGGCGTTAATTTTACATTTCCTGGTTTATATACACCATGAACATTTCCAAATGCAGCAGCTACTGTAAATTGATCGCTTACCTTACTTAGTTCTTCATAGGCATAGGCCACTTCTTCCGGTTGTGTATATAGTTTAGAGGCATCAACATCAGTATTATCAACACCATCTTCTTCGCCTCCTGTAATGCCTAATTCAATCTCTAAGGTCATTCCCATCTTACTCATTCGTTCTAAATAGGATTTGCAAATCTCAATATTTTCTTCGATTGGCTCTTCACTTAAATCAATCATATGAGAACTATAAAGAGGCTTGCCTGTTTCAGCAAAATGCTGTTCTCCAGCATCTAATAATCCATCAATCCAAGGAAGTAATTTCTTTGCACAATGATCAGTATGAAGTATTACTGGAACACCATATTCTTTAGCCAATAAATGCACATGTTTTGCACCTGTAATTCCTCCGGCTATTGCAGCTTTTTGATTTTCGTTACTCAATCCTTTTCCAGCATTAAAGCAAGCACCTCCATTTGAATATTGAATTATAACAGGAGCATTTAGATCTCTAGCGGTTTCTAAAACGCCATTTACACTATTTGATCCTACAACATTCACTGCAGGTAGGGCAAATCCTTTTGCTTTTGCTAGTTTGAAAATTTCTTGTACTTCTCTTCCAGTGGCAACTCCAGCTTTGATATTATGATTCATTTGATGAAAAGTTTGATTAGTTATAATAAGCAGTCAAAAATAATCATTTTATAGTTTCGAATAAAGAAAAACTACGCAATCGTTTTAGCTAAATAAGAATATTTAGAATGGATAATTTATGCCAATATTGTAAACAGCATGATTAAAATTGAAGTCATTAAACCATCTATTTCCTAGAGGATAGGATGGATCATAGGCTCTAAACCCAATATCGCCACGAAGAACAAAAAAACCAAAATCATATCTCATACCAAAACCAGCGCCAACAGCAATGTCTTTTAGAGAACTAAATCCATCAAATGTTGCAGCAGTATCTTCAACATCATCAAAAACATTCCAAATATTTCCAATATCGGTAAAAAATGCACCATTCAATTTGCCAAAAACATTGTATCTGTACTCTAAACTGAGAGCTAATTTCATATTGGCCTCATTAAATTCATCGTTACTATCAGAACTACCTGGACCAAGATTGTATGCTGTCCAAGCACGATTATCGTTGGCACCGCCAGCAAAAAAACTTTTTGAGAACGGAATACTAGTAGAATTACCATAAGGAATAGCAATTCCGAAAAATGTTCTCATGGCTAGAACGTTATTTCTGCCTAAATCCCAGTGTTTAATATAATCAAACTCAGTTTTGGCATATTGTGAATAAGCCACATTAAATATCTCAAATTGATCGTTACTATTTTTATTTAAGCCTACAAGGTTTGACACATTAGCCAATAAGTTTCCTGCGAATTCAACTTTAAATCTAAAAATAGAAAAATCTTCATCAAAGATATTTTCTCTCCTGTCTTTAGAATAACTAAAATTAGAAGCTAATATCAAATTGTTTTCTGTAAGACGACCTTTTCGCTCATTAATGTTATTTACCGTTTGGTAATCTTCCGGATTAGACATTTCATAATTAGTGTCACTCAGTACTAAATCTATAAAGGCATCGGCTTCATCTTCAATTAAATTATCATCTTCAATAAATTCAGGAGGCGTATTGTACGAATTAATCGCAATTGAATTAAGACGATTGAATGAATTTTGGTATACACTGAAATAATTTTCAGGATTTAAATTTCGCACATATTGTGCGCTGAATAAATCTAAGCTATTTGTTACAGTCTCTGAAGGATACCATCTGTAATTAACAATTCCATTAACTGTTTGTTTGTCCAGACCAATATTAGTTTGACTGGTAAAACCAAGGCTTAATCTACTACTTGGTGACATGTATTTAGGCACAATTTTGTCTGTATTGAATGGTAAAAACAACCTAGGTATTGTTAATTTTAGATCTGCACCTAACTCATTAATATCAAAAAACTGTCTGTCACTTTGGGAGCCATCTTTGGAAGCACCAATGGCGCCTAAAAATGAAAGCTCCAGTGTTTCAGCACCCTTAAAGACATTCCTTGCCAGAAGGGATGTACTAAAAGAAAACCCAACTGTTTGAATATTACTCTGAGAGATATTAAATTCAAATCCTAATCCATATTTTTTTCTAGGAGTGAGGCTAATTGTTGCTGTTAGTGAAGTGTCAGCTTCATTAACAACATAATCTATATCAGGATATTGAAACGTTTTAAGTTCGTTTAAATATCTATAAGTAAACGTTCTATCTAGGTCTCTATAAATGCTATCTTTATTTATGAATACAGCGTCTGTCAGAGCCTTTGGTTTGAAACGCATCTTGTCATAACTGTATAATTTTATGTTATTAAAGATGACTGAATCTTGGAAAGATCTACCATCATTTTCAAAGGCATCATCAGTAATTACATTAACCTCCTTTATTTTATATATTTTGAAAGGAACTCTTGCAGTAGAATCTTCATTTCTAATTGCTCGATCTTTAATTTCAAGCTCAACATTTACTTTTTTAGCCAGACCAAACGTGTCTATATAAAACTGTACATAATCTTGTGAGAAATGATAAACGCCAGAATTTCTAAATTTCGCAGTTAATCGCGCGCGTTCATTGCCAAAATTATCGCTTAAATATTGATCATTTTTTTTTATAAGAGTTTCTTGCTTAGACAATTGATATAATGAATCTATTATTAGTGTAGATATATTTGTTGAAAGTGAATCTAGGGTATAGGGTTGTCCGGTTTTTACAAAATAATCAATGGTTCCTCGTTGATTCTCATTGCGGTTAATTTTGTAAGAAACTTCTCTATCAAACCAACCATTATTATAATAATATTGTTCAAGATTGACTTTGGATCTATTTGTTCTAGTTGTATCAATAATTACAGGAGCTTCGCCAGTTTTTTTTAACCAATTATTGAATCCTAAAGCAGATTCTTTTAGTTTATCAACCTGTTTTTGTGAATATCGTCTTTCAAGTCGAAGTCGCCTTTTTGGGTTTTCATCAAGCCAAACTTCAAATAAAGAATCTCTCTTAGCTCTTGCCAAATTATAAATATGAAGTCTAATAGGAATGCCTAAAAGTGTAGTGTTTTTTCGTTGATACAGTCGATTGGCTATTGTTTCTTTATTATTTTTTTTACCATCGACATAAATATTGGCTTCAGTTAGTAAATGCTGGTTTTCTCCAACTCGCTTAACTACATTACACGATGTAAAAAAGCTGATTAAGCAAATAATTAGTGATATTTTTACAGGTGTTTGTTTCAACTAAGAATAAATAAATTTAGATTTACGGCTGTAAAGCTTAAATTAGGTTCAAAAGTACATTTTTTTTAATGTTAAGTAAAGGTCAAATAAAACTAATAACGTCATTGAAACAAAAAAAGTTTCGTGAGCAACACAAGTTGTTTGTTGCTGAAGGTATTAAAACAATTCAAGAATTATTGAATTCGGATTTTAAACTTTCTCAGTTGTTTTCAACAGTGTCGATTTTTGATGTTTCTGAAGAGTTAGAAACAATAATTACTCCAAAAGAGTTAAATCAGATTAGTTTTTTAAAAACACCAAATTCAGCATTAGCCATTTTTGAAATAAAAGCGTCAAATCCAATTGTTTTGAATCAATTAGTTGTGATGTTAGACGCTATAAGAGATCCAGGCAATTTAGGAACTATAATTAGGTTGTGTGATTGGTTTGGTATTACAGACTTGATTTGCTCTAATGGCAGCGTGGATTGTTTCAACCCGAAAGTAATTCAAGCTAGTATGGGCTCTATTGCACGAGTTAATATCTCATATGAAAATTTGAATACAGTTTTGGCAAATAGTGACGCAACCGTATTTGGAGCTTTTATGGATGGACAAAACGTTTATACAATGAATTTACCTAAATCTGGTATTTTAGTACTAGGAAATGAAGCCAATGGGATTTCATCTGAACTTGAATCGCAAATCTCGAATCGAATCGCTGTGCCACGTTTTGGAAAGTTACAAGAAACAGAAAGTTTAAATGTAGCCAATGCAGCGGCAGTTTTGCTAAGCGAATTTAAAAGGCGAACTATTGAAAAGTAAAATTTAAAAAGACACCCCTAGTTTTCATTGTTTCAATATTACTTGTCCAAGGGCTATTTGGATCTTCATCTCTAATTAGTTCATCATTCAATGCAAAGACACCTCTAATTGAGGGTGTAAACTTAAACCAGAATAAATACAAATCAATACCAAACCCTAATTCATAAAACAGCATGCTTTTTTTAGCTCTAAATTGACCGACGCTATTGTCATCCGGATTTTCTTCATTGCTTGATAAATTTAAGGCCGTTGATAATCCAACAACAATAAATGGTTTGATATTATTGACGCGTTTTGTTGACATTTTTAAAAGTAACGGAAAATGAATGTAGGTAGATCTCACTTCTCTTTCAAGGTCAGAATCGTTAAATTCCATACCATTAAAATAGCTAGGATCATAGTGCAATAATCGTTTTGTAATTACCAATCCTGGTTCTAGCCTGAGATCTAAATGATCACTAATGCGCAAGTTTCCTATAAGTCCAACACTGAATCCAGCTGTTCTTTCAGTATGAATATCTTTTAGATCTTCTTTATAGTCAAAATTAAAATCATAACTATTAAAACCTAGATAATAACCCCAAGACAGTAATTGTTTATCAAAATTTTCATTGTTTCTAATTTTCTCCTTAGTAAACAATTGAGCAGAAGCACTTTGCGCCAATATTAAGCAGGTTAAAACAAGAATCGTTTTTTTCATAGAATTACTTTGAAGCTATATAAATAGTAGCCGAACCAAATGTTTGAGGCAAAGCTGTCGCATTAATAAACCCAATTTTAAGCAAAATATTGTTAAGTTCCTCACCATGTGGGAAAACTGAAGCTGATTTTGATAAATATGTATACGCCGATTTATCCTTTGAAAATAATTTACCTACAACTGGCAATAGGTGTCTACAGTAAAAATTATAACCTTGCTTATAAGGGGATTTTGTAGGTACAGAAGTTTCTAGAATTACAAAAATACCATTTGGTTTCAAAACGCGTAATATTTCTGATAAACCCTTACCAAGGGTTTCAAAATTTCTTATACCAAATGCCACCGTTATTGCATCGAAACTATTAGTTTCAAAGGGTAAATTTTCAGAATCACCAAGTACCATCTCAATTAAGTGGTCAAGATTTTTCTTGGACACCTTTTTACGACCAACCTCCAGCATACCTTCACTGATATCTAGTCCTATTATTTTTTTAGCATTCGTTTTAGTTAACTCTATGGCTAAATCACCTGTACCTGTGGCAATATCAAGAACATTTTCCGGATGTGTCGCCGCAACCAATTGAACCACTTTTTTACGCCATTTAACATCTATTCCAAAAGAAATGACTCTATTTAAGCTATCATACTCTTTTGAGATTGTATCAAACATCTTTGTTACTTGTTCTTTTTTACCCAAAGAACTATTTTGATATGGTTTGACTTTTTCTTCCACAACTATTACCCTCAATTTGTTCTGCAAAGAAATACAATTCGAGTTCAAATCCCTAAAAATTGCAATTTAATTTTATTGATGTTTTATCGAATTTTAATCAAAACGAATGGCTTTCGTAGAAATGATCATATAATAGATTTTATTTTGCTACTTTTTTCCGCTTTTTTTGATAAAAAACTCTGCAATTTTAAAAATATTTTTAAAAATATGAAACATTTCAAACTATCAGTATTTACAATATTTCCCAGCGTTTTATCGCTTCAATTGTACAGTATACTTGCGATAGGCCGTGTAACAAAAAAATATAATAGGCGTCTTATAAGTGTAATCAATCAAAAAAAATATAATTATGAGAGCAATAATTTTAAACAAACAAATAGAGCCTTTACCCACACGATCAGCAGGATCATTGGTAACAGATTATGAAGGAATATTAAACTCAAACTATAAACAAGTAGCCAAATCTAATTTCTTTCACTCAAGGCAAGATTCTATTTTTGGACAGAAGCAGCTTATCAAGAGTAGACTTTACAATTATAGTTCAGCTATAGATGCCGCTTTAAAGCTTTCAGTTTTTGCTATAGTTTTAGCAATAATCCTATAATAGCAAACTGAATTTCACATCAAAACTGATGTTTTGAGATAACACTCACAACACTTTTAATTAAAATAATTTATAAATGGTTTCATCAACCAGCAAAATTTGTAATACAATAAACTAAAATAAAAGATTATGTCACTAGGAAGTATTAGTTCAATGAACATCGTTTTAAAGTTTAACAGAAGCATGCTGCCTCAGAGAAATAGGTTTAATCGTAAGTTTGATGGTATATATAGTCAAAATAGAACTGAATATAATTTACCATTAGCAGCCTCACCTGATCTTTTATGGAAGATAAGAACGACTATGAAAGAAGAAAATAGAATTAGAAATCAAAAAGTCATCATAACATTTAGTATTGTGATGTTAAGTTTAATTACATGTTTACTTTATTTAAACAGTAATTATCATCAAATACTAGAAATGTTTTAAGATAATAGTTAGTGTGAATTAGTTGATAAGGCTTAAAAATAAGGCGATTGGTAACTTATTTTTAAGTCTTATTTTTAGTTAACTGAAGTCTTAATCCGTTTAATTGCTTCAATTAGCTGATCCTGAGAAGCTGCGTAAGATATTCTAATGCAATTTGGATTTCCAAATGCATCGCCAGTTACAGTTGCTACCAGTGCTTCTTCTAATAAATACATAGAGAAGTCAGTAGCATCATTAATTTGTGTTCCTCGTAGTATTTTACCAAAATAGTACGAAATGTCAGGAAATACATAAAAAGCACCTTCAGGTTCGTTTGTTTTGAAGCCTTCTATAGTACTTAACAAATTTAAAACCAAATTACGTCTGTTCTTAAATTCATCAACCATATATTGAATCGTTGAAGGATCTGCCTCCATAGCAGTGATTACGGCTCGTTGTGCAATACAATTAGTCCCACTAGTAACTTGTCCCTGCATTTTATTACAGGCTCTTGCTATGAACTCTGGTGCACCAATAAAACCAACACGCCAACCAGTCATGGCAAAAGCTTTTGAAACCCCGTTTACAGTTATGGTTCGATTGTACATGTCATCAAACTGCGCCATACTAGCATGATCGTCTATAAAATTTATATGTTCATAGATTTCATCAGATACAACATATATGTCTGGGTATTTTTGTAACACATCGGCCAAAGCACGTAATTCTTTCTTGCTATAAACGGAGCCACTTGGATTACAAGGTGAACTGTACCATAGCATTTTGGTTTTAGGAGTTATAGCTGCTTCTAGTTGTTCCGCAGTCATTTTAAAGTCAGTTGAAATGGATGTTTTTACCTCAACTGGAACTCCTTCATTCAATTTAATAATGTCATTATAACTTACCCAATATGGGCATGGCAATATAACTTCATCGCCAGGATTAATCATTGCGGCTGCAACATTGGCCAAGGATTGTTTTGCTCCAGTAGAGACAACTATTTGAGGTAATGAATAATTTAGATTGTTATCTCTTTTAAATTTTTTTATTATGGCCTCTTTTAAATCAACATAACCATCTACAGGCGTATATGAGTTATAATTTTCATTAATTGCCCTAATTGCCGCGTCTTTTATAAAATCTGGTGTGTTAAAATCGGGTTCACCTAAGCTCAGACCTATAATGTCTTTTCCTTGAACTCGAAGTTCTCTGGCTTTAGCAGCCATTGCCAATGTTTGTGACGTAGATAGATTGTTTATTCTATCGGAAAGTTGATTCATTCGTAATAATTAAACTTGTAAAGCGGGTTTCATACCCATTTGACGAAGATGTTTAAAATGAGCTATGATAGCTTTTCGCGTGGTTTTGTATTCGTTATATGGTAAGTTAAATTCTTTTGCAGTTGCTTTAACTATCTTAGAAATTTTAGTGTAATGCACATGACTAATATGTGGAAATATGTGATGTTCAACTTGATGATTCAAACCACCAGTAAACCAATTAACTATTCGGTTTTTTGTCCCAAAATTCACTGTTGTTTTTAGTTGATGAATCGCCCATGAATTTTTCATTGTACCACTAGTTTCAGGCAACACTACTTCTGCCTCTTCTATGACATGAGCCAGCTGAAATACTACACTAAGAATGACTCCGGCAGTATAATGCATAATAAAAAATCCTAAAAGTATTTTCCACCAAGCAATATCAAGAAAAATGAATGGAATAACAATCCAGATCGTTACATAGATCATTTTGAATATTACCATCTTACTCCAATTCCAAATTGGATCGGGAAATTTACCATATGACAATTTTCTAGCCATATAGCGTTTCATCTGCTTAAAATCTGAAGTAATCACCCAATTAATGGTCAATAAACCATAGAGAAAAATAGAATAGTAATGTTGAAATTTATGATGCTTTTGCCATTTGGCATGTTTTGAAAAACGTAAAATTCGTCCAGCCTCTAAATCCTCATCATGGCCATGAATATTAGTATAAGTATGGTGAAGTACATTATGTTGTACCTTCCAATTATATTTATTTCCTGCCAAAAAATAAATGGTACTACCCATTAATCGATTGATCCAGTTTTTATTTGAATACGAACCATGGTTACCATCGTGCATTACATTCATTCCAATACCTGCCATGCCAATTCCCATAACAATGGTTAAAAGTAATTGAACCCAACCTGGTAAATTCAAGGTTAGGATTAAAAAATAAGGCGTTAAATACAATGAAAACATTACGATAGTTTTCAACCATAGTCTCCAATTTCCAGTACGCTGAATATCATTGTCTTTAAAATAATTATTAACGCGTTTATTAAGCGTTCTAAAAAATTTAACAGAATCTGTTCTAGAAAAGGATAATGTCTGTGTGCCCATAGAAGTAGGTTACATTATTATTAATCTTGATATAAGTGCCAAATATATAGAATTATTGTGTTGCGGTACCTAATTTATGAAAATATTATGCACATAAAATACCTACTTTTGTGGAAAATGTAGCAACTCATGCATCGCATAAAATCCTATTTTCCAAATCTATCTGAATTGCAATTAACGCAATTGGAACAATTGTATGATGTATATCTCGAATGGAATGCACAAATTAATGTTATATCAAGAAAAGATATAGCAGATCTTTACTTGAAGCATGTGTTACATTCTCTGGCAATAGCAAAGGTGATAAATTTTAAAGATGGCACACACATTTTAGATGTAGGAACAGGAGGTGGATTTCCAGGAGTTCCTTTAGCAATATTGTTCCCTAATTGCCATTTTCATTTAATTGATAGCATAGCAAAAAAACTAAAAGTAGTAAATGCTGTGTCAGAGAGCTTACAATTAAACAACGTAAAAACTACACATGGTCGCGCTGAAACTATCCAGGGTCATTTTGATTTTATTGTGAGTCGCGCTGTTACTGCCATGCCAACATTTGTAAGTTGGACTAAGAATCAAGTATCAAAAAAGAGTAAACATGCCCTTAAAAATGGCATTTTGTATTTAAAAGGAGGCGATTTAACTGAGGAATTACAAGGGTTCGCCAATGCACGACTATTTAATATAGGAGATTATTTTAGTGAAGACTTTTTTGAAACTAAAAAAGTAGTACATATACCATTAAAATTTAAAGGTAAGAATCATTATTCTATAGCGAAGGCCAAATTGCAATAAAAAAGAACCATAAACTTAGTAACCATATTGCAGTACCGACTATGGCTACAGAAACATCATAATTTTTTCTCTGTGGTCTAAAGATTGCAATTGGAATAAGAAGCAGTAAAAAACCTATGAATAATGTGGCCAAAATTAAAATGATAGCCCATGTTAATAAGGTTTTATCTTTTCCTGAAAAGATATGATTAATCGCACTAGAATCACCATCTATTGTTTTTTTAACTCTTAAAGCCATCAGACCAAACAGTCCAAATATTAACGGTGTGTACCAATACAAAACGTTATTGACTAAGTCATCTTCAGACATTTCATTAAAATTGAACATGTATATATAGATAAAAATGCCTACTCCAATGATGACTGCCAGTTTGTAAATTATATGATTCATTTTTCTTTAACGAACAATTAATTTTATTGGTTTGTTGATACCATCTGCAGAAACATTTAAAATATATAATCCGGAATTTAAATTGATATTGATAGATGTTCTTCCAGTCAAATCAATCTTGTTCATTTTATATATTTGTTGACCTGTAATATCTACAATCTCAATGTTAGCATTGTACAATTGTGAATGATTCAGTAATACAATTTCTGCATCAACTGGATTTTTTTCCAATCGCAGACTATACATTTCAAATGCATTGTAATGTAATGTTTCAGGTACGATTTCTGTAAGTGCAAAAGCTACATTTGCAGCAGTAAGCTCAACATGTGGTTCATTAGCATCAGGCATATACCAGTTAACAAATGGTGTACCGTTAGTAGTATCGCCTTCAGAATCACCTGGTGGACTTCCATTACCAAGATTAAAAGGATGAAACCAATTGATTTCATCATTGGTGATTTCTAAAGCCATTCCACTAACTGATGGAATGAAATTAAAAAAATCAGTTTTAAGTGCAGCTACAAATTCACCTGTAACACCTGTTAATTCCAAATCTTCAGTTAATCCACCTATATCGAATAGACCACCTGGGGCAGCATCTACGCCATTTGAAAATGAAAATGCTTGGGCATTGGCGTTATCTTCAAATAATGTTACGGGAAAGATTAAAGTAAAAACCACTTTAATCTTGCTTATTAAATCAACTTGGTTAATTGTTGGTGTAAAATTAACCTCAATTTCAGCAGTTGTGAGTGGCGCCACGTCAAACGTGTCATCAATTACATTAAAACCAGGTGCTATATCATTTCCTAATTTATCTGTGTAGGCCATACCTGTTCCACTTCCATTTATTATTGCAACATTCCTAGATAACTGCGGAAAACCATTAGTTGTAAGACTATTCATATCTGTCATGAAAATATCACGCCAAGGATGCGGATCTGGAAGTAATTTAGCAGGATCAAATTCTGCAACCTCACCATCTTTTAAATGTGTTTCAAAATGATCAATTAACATTTGTCTTGCTGCTGCCGATTTTAATTGAGAATTTACTATTGATTGTAAATCTTCAATACTGCTATCTTCTAGTCCAAAGGCCAAAAAATTAAATTGGTGCTGTAACCCTAATGGTATATTGGCACCATGATGAGGCGCATCAAAAGAAAGCCATAAACGCGTGTCATGATCTAAGGCGTTGGCCTCCATATAATTTAAAGCATATCTAGAGATTAATCCACCCATACTTGGACCAATTATTACATTTTGTTCGTCACCAACTTTAGACGAATTAATGGTATTGATAATATCTACCAATAACATGGCATTTCTTTCAATAAAATCTGAACCTCCATCAATTTCCATGACATCCGCAGCTCTAATATATACAGGCGAGTTAAAAATCACAACGTCAAAACCTTGAGATCTTACAAAATCTGCAAGATTTTCTGTTCCCATAGCACCAGCATAATCTAGCAATGAATAGAGACCTGGAATATCACGACCATCACCAGGATCGAAACCATCAATAAGAATAATGGGCTTATCTAAAATCCCGTCGACTGTATCTAGAAAAATTTGATATTGTCCTTCACCGGGATAGCTTGTAGCTTCTCCGTATGCTGACAAATCAGGTGTAATTGAAGAGGTGAATGAAATAACGCCACCGTTAATATCGCCATTTTGAGAAATGAGAATTAAAGGCGCTAAAAGAAGTATAAGAAGGTATTTTTTTATCATAATAAATGGATTAATAAATAGCAAATTAAGATTTAAATATACAATTTTTATGATAAAAAAAGACCCTTAAGTTTTGAGTCATAAGGGCCTATGAAATAATTATTAATCTTTTATTCGCTTAAAAAAGGATATCTGTAATCGCTTGGACTGACAAAAGTTTCTTTTATCATTCTTGGTGAAACCCAACGTAATAGATTTTGAGCTGAACCTGCTTTGTCATTAGTTCCAGATGCACGTGCACCACCAAAAGGTTGTTGACCCACCACTGCTCCAGTTGGTTTGTCATTTATATAAAAATTACCAGCACAATTTTCGAGTGCTTTGGTTGCTTCTGAAGCCGCAAATCTATCCGTTGAAAAAATAGCTCCAGTTAATGCGTAGTCACTCGTAGAATCTACCAACTTTAAAGTTTCAGAATAGGCATTATCATCATATACATAAATAGTGATTACAGGTCCAAATAACTCAGTACACATAGTTGTGTATTTAGGGTCTTTGGCAACAATAACTGTAGGCTCTATAAAATACCCCTTGCTTTTATTGTAACCACCACCTACAATAATTTCTGCATCTGAATCCGACTTAGCTTGATCAATAAATTTGGCCAATTTGTCGAAAGATCCTTCATGAATAACAGCTGTGACAAAATTCGATAGATCATCAGGAGAGCCCATTTTCATTGACTTCACATCTTCAATGACGTATTTTTTGACGTCATTCCACAAGCTTTTTGGAATGTAAGCTCTTGAGGCTGCACTACATTTTTGACCTTGAAACTCAAAAGCACCACGAACAATTCCAGTAGCAACTTGTTTCGGATTTGCAGACTTATGTGCTATAATAAAATCTTTACCTCCAGTTTCTCCAACAATTCTAGGATAGGTTTTATAGTTGTGGATATTGTTACCAATTTTTTTCCAAAGTTCTTTAAAAATAAATGTAGAACCTGTAAAATGTAATCCCGAAAAATCTGGACTATCCATTACTGTATCAGTAATCATAACTGGATCTCCAAAAACAACATTGATGACCCCATCTGGAACACCAGCTTCTTTAAATACATCCATGATGACTTTTGCAGAAAACACCTGCGAATCACTAGGTTTCCATACAACAACATTTCCCATTAATGCCATGCATGAAGGTAAATTTCCAGCAATAGCCGTAAAATTAAATGGTGTTACTGCGTAAACAAATCCTTCTAAAGGTCTATATTCAATTCTATTCCAAGCATCGCTAGTGCTATCTGGTTGTTCATGATAAATATCTGTCATGAACTGTACATTGAAACGCAAAAAGTCAATTAACTCACAAGCAGCATCAATTTCAGCTTGATGGACTGTCTTAGATTGGGCTATCATAGTTGCAGCATTAATTTTGGCTCTATATGGACCTGCAATTAATTCGGCTGCTCGCAGAAAAATCCCAGCGCGCTGTTCCCATGGCATTTGTGACCATGATTTTCTGGCTTCCAAAGCTGTGGCAATAGCCTCTTCAACATGACCTTTGTCTGCCAAATGATATTCGCCAACACTATGTTGATGATCATGAGGGGGTGACATGGATCTGGTATTACCCGTTTTTATGTCTTTTCCATTTATATAAAGAGGAACTTCTGTTTTTGAATTAAAATATGTGTTATATGCAGTTAAAACTGCCTCTCTTTCAAGGCTTCCAGGAGCGTAACTTTTAACTGGTTCGTTTACGGCAATTGGAACATTAAAAAATCCTTTTCCCATTGTTGTATTTTTTGGTTTTTATGTTTTGAAAATCGAATTGCAAAGGTACAATTTTTTTGAAGATTTTTTACCTGAAAACATGCAATTAGAATCACCACAAATCATCAGAATTTTTTGTAAGTTGCCATTAAGTTTTCAGACTATTCCCATTATGTGCACAGTTACTTTTATTAAGAAAGGAAACAACGAGTTTGTACTCACTTCCAATAGAGATGAAACTCCTAATAGGGTAACATTAAAGCCCGAATTATACAAGGTAGAAGGTACGGCAGTTCTATTTCCGAAAGATGAAAAGGCCGGTGGAACATGGATTGGCATAAGCGATAAAAATCGAACACTTTGTGTCTTGAATGGTGGCTTTGAATATCATAAGAGAAAATCAAATTATAGATTGAGTCGAGGTATCGTAGTTAAAGATTTATTAATTAGTAATAATATTTATGAGGCAATTGATGATTATGATTTGCATGATGTTGAACCATTCACACTTATTTTAGTTGAATACGATCCAGACTTAAAATTATTTGAGTTGGTTTGGGATGGTTCAAAAACGCATTTATCTGAATTGTCAACAGAACCAAGAATTTGGTCATCTTCCTCCCTTTATTCTTCTGAAATGAAGCGTGAACGGCATAAGTGGTTTCATGATTTTAAAGGCAGTCAGGAATTAACCGCTGAATCATTATTAAATTTTCATAAAACTGCAGGCGAAGGTAATTTGGAATTTGGATATCTAATGGACAGAGGATTTGTAAAAACTACCAGCATCACCCAAATTGAAAAACATGCTGATGTTTTATCAATGACATTTAATGATTTGAAAATGCACTCTTTCTCTACAAAATCATTTAAATCTACTCAAAGAATTGAAGACTAATAACGGCATTATTTTAGTTTTGGCTTATCCTGAAACCATCGTTAGAGTAACAGATGAATGGTATAGCAAATTTCTTCCCTATGCTGGGATTGGTACAAAAAACTTTGTCAAGGCTGGACATGCAGCCTTAGTTTTAGTTGATAGAGAATCTGGCAATCTTGACTATTTTGATTTTGGTCGATATGTAGTTCCACAAGGATTTGCACGAGTAAGAAGTCGTGATACTGATCATGAATTAAAGTTTGATATTAAAGCCAAGATGATCAATAAAAAAATTGAAAATCTAGATGAAATTTTGAAATTTTTTGGCACCAACCCTAAATTGACACATGGTGAAGGACCTCTTGTAGCCTCAGTTTGCAAAGAAGTTGATTATAACAAAGCCAAAAATTATATTCAATCATTACAGAAAAAAGATTTTATTCGATATGGCGCTTTTATTAAAAATGCATCCAATTGCTCACGCTTTGTGACTGATACTTTGATAGCGTCAGTAACTAATGAAACTATCAAAAGAAGATTGTTGAAATCTAAGAGATTTACACCAAGTACTGTTAGTAATGTGATTCATGCCGATACTGAAAATAATGTGTATGAAATTACAGAAGGAGGACAAATTAACGGCTATAATCGAAGTGTCTGGAATACTAACAAAAAAAATTTCCTTGACCGATTAAAACATTTTGAACCAAATTTCATAGGTAATCTTCAGCCTAATCCAAATGATGTAATTAATGGTCAGGCGCAATGGTTGGGAGGAATAGGTGCTGGAGCCTGGTTTGAGTTACACAAAACTGAATCGATTAGTAAATATAGGTTTAGAAGAATTTCACCATACGGAAATGTTGACTGCGATATGCATTATTCTATTAGTGACACGTCATTTTCCTACGAAATGAAATACCAATTTGTTCATTATTCCAATTGCAAATTTTTCCACATTGAGCAGAATAATCAAATTTATAGATTTGACATGTTGGATATTAATTAAGCGCAAAAGGTGCACTTAATTTAAACGTTGGAATAACGACTTTAAATTTTTTAGTGGTTGTAAAATTCACCATATTATAATGACCTTTCATGGCGCCAAAAGGTGAAGTCAACAAACATCCAGAATTATAGGTATGTGATTCTCCAGGTTTTAAAACCGGTTTCTTGCCAATCACGCCTTCGCCTTCAACTATTTCAACATTATTTAATGCATCAAGAATACACCAATGCCTAGAATTAAGTTGAACGGAATCATTACTTTGATTTTCAATGGTAACTTTATAACCAAACGCGAAATGCACCTTGTAATTCTTGTAGAATGTGCCTTCGAAATTAGTTTCGACAGAAATCTTAATACCACTGGTGACCTGTTGTACCATTGTTTTTATTAAATGAAATTAAAAGTAAGCAAAAATAATTAATTTTATAAGGACACGAATAGCGAATCTAGAAAAATTCACTTCATTTTAACAAATAAGTCGGTTAATTAGAGATATTAATCGATGAAGCCTCTCCAAAACCTACTATTTTATCGTATCGTGCGCCTAATTCTCTATAATAAACCAATACTTTATAGTTGTTTTCAGTAACGTCAAAATTACCACTTATAGCACCTTCATTTATCGTTCCATCATTATCAACTACAACATATTTATAATTGTAAAATCCTTGTTTTAGAGTTAATGCACATCCATAATAACCAGTTTGATGATCAAAGGTCAACTTATTGCTTTCAGTTAGTGCATAATTATTAAAATTACCGTAAACGAAAATATCTTTTCCTAACAGTTCAGAATGTAACAATGAAAAATGTACGACTGTATAATCTGCTTCAATAGCCACATTTTCCCTGTCTAAAGCAGTTATAAGGAAATTACCATTAATATCAGGATTATAGGTGTATGGTCTTTCAGCTCTATTAATATCTGTAAATAAATAACTATGGTAAATGTCTTGAAGATCTACAAATTGTACCCCAACATTTGCACCACGAACATCTTTATTTTCAAAAAATAAATATTCATTCCCAGCCCAAAAATTTGTTTCATGAGTATACTTATAAATTAATTCCCTTCCAATGGTATATTGTGGCTTCAAACCTGATATTGCGGTGTTTAAATTATTATTCTGAATGATCAAGGTTTTAACGGTTCTATCTGGATTATTAAATTGCATTCTTGGGGAAGAAATTTTAATATCTACAGATTGTTTCTGAGCTATATATTTTACATCTCGTGAACGTTTTATTGCAACACCAACATTAGCTGATTCTTCGTAGATCATGAATTTTCTACTAAACATTAGATCACCATAATCATCATAAATTTTGATCATATAATTACCAGAAACTTTTAATTGCGTTTGCTGATTGGGAATCTGCAATCTATAATGACTATAAATTTGATAGGTGTTAAAGGAGTTGTCATAATTAACAATTCGATTATTATCAAAACCTTGAAGAAATTCAGGTTTTATTAATCGAGATGGTTTCCAGTCATAGTCGTAATGCTCAATCTCATAGTAGAAATCATCTTCATTCGCATTTAAAACATCAAATTCTAATGTTAATCGTTCATTGAGTTTTAAAATTGGCAATTCACTCTCGTTGGTATTACTCTTAAAGGTGATGGTTTTAATATAATCTGGTGGTTGAACTTCAATTTCAACTTGAGTAAAACCTATAGAAATACTTAATAAAAAGGTGAATAAAATGGCAATTTTTGTTGTCATTCAATAGCTATTTTGGGTAAAGATAAACAAATTCTATGCCTAAATATTTGGACTAGATGGGAATACTAAATTAATAACTTATTTATTATGAAAACTGCATTTTAAATTTGTAAATTTGCACGGATTTTTAGACAACCAATTCAATAAAAAAACACATGTCAAACGACATAAAGATTAAAAAAGGTCTAGACATTAAACTCCAAGGCGAAGCCGAAAAAGCATTATCTAATGCTATAGTGAGTAAGTACTACACAATTAGACCTGAAGATTTTCATGGTGTTATTCCTAAACTTGTTGCCAAAGAAGGTTCCGTTATAAAAGCTGGTGAAACCATTTTTTATAATAAGGCCAATGAAGCTATGAAGTTTGTCTCACCTGTTTCTGGAGAAGTCATTGAAGTATTACGCGGACCTAAAAGACGCATTGATGCCATTAAAATTCAAGCTGATAATGAACAACGTTTTGTTGATCATGGTAAATTTGATACATCAGCAAATGCTGATAGCTTAAAAGCGCATTTATTGGCAACTGGATGTTGGCCATTTATCAAGCAACGTCCATATGATGTAATTGCAAATCCAGATAAATCACCTAAAGCGATTTTTATTTCAGGATATGCATCCGCTCCATTAAGTGCGGATCTCAATTTTGTATTAAAGGGAAAAGAAACAGAAATACAAGCAGCAGTTTCTGCCTTGGGTAAACTAACAAATGGGCATGTACATGTTTCTGTTGGCAAAAATTCTGAATCGCCATTAGCAGGGCTATCTGGAGTTTCTGTACACAAAGTATCTGGACCACATCCTGCTGGTAATGTTGGTACACAAATCAATAAAATTGACCCAATTAATAAAGGCGAAGTTGTTTGGACTTTGACGCCTCAGGATCTTGTAATTATTGGAGAATTATTACTTACAGGAAAATTTAATGCAGAACGTATTGTAGCGCTAGTTGGGGCTTCAATAAAAAGTGCAAGATATTTAAAAACCAAAATAGCGAGTGAAATAGCAACTATGGTTTACGACAATGGCATTGATAAAGATGCTAATGTTCGTATTATTTCTGGGAACATTCTTTCTGGAAAACATATAAAACCAGATGGCAATTTAGATTATTATAGTAATACAGTAACTGTGATTCCTGAAGGCGACGATTATGAATTATTTGGATGGAACAAACCAGTTTTCAATAAAATATCTAGCTCCAGAGCATTAACTTTTTCTTGGTTATTTCCTAAGAAAAAATATAATTTGGATACAAACACCAATGGTGAACATAGGGCGTTTGTTCTAACAGGTGGTTATGAGCAAGTTTTTCCTTTAGATATTTACCCACTTCAAATTTTGAAAGCATGCATGTATAAAGATTTAGATGAAATGGAAGCATTAGGGATGTACGAAGTGGCTCCAGAAGATTTTGCTTTGACAGAATTTGTTTGTGTTTCTAAACAACCACATCAACAAATAATTAGAGAAGGTTTAGACTTAATGCTAAAAGAGATAGGATAATGGGTTTAAAACAATCATTACATAATTTTAAGGAAAAGAATAAAGACAAAAAGTGGTTGCCTGCATTTTCAGCGATACATACGTTTTTATATTCACCCAATGAAACTACTCATGGTGGTACACATATAAAAGTTGTTGACGATTTAAAGCGTACAATGAACACCGTTATCATGGCTTTGGTACCATGTTTAATCTTTGGTATGTTCAATGCTGGTTATCAACATCACTTAGCATTAGGAGAGATTGAGAGAGCATCAGGGTTTTTCAGTGAAATTTTCTGGACTTTAGATAATTTTACTGTTGGCTTCTGGAAAATATTACCTCTAGTAATCATTTCGTATGGTGTTGGTCTTGCAATAGAATTTGTATTCGCTGTCATTAAAGGGCATGAAGTTGAAGAAGGATATTTGGTAACTGGAATGTTGGTACCACTTATAGTTCCGATTGATATTCCACTTTGGATGCTTGCTGTTGCAGTAGCCTTCGGTGTTGTAATTGGAAAAGAAGTATTTGGCGGTACCGGAATGAATATTCTAAATCCTGCCTTAACGATTCGTGCGTTCTTATTCTTTGCATATCCAACATGGATGTCTGGTGATAAAGTGTGGGTACAAGGTGCTGTTGAACGTACCAATCAAATTGCTGAAGGAGCCAATGTAGATGCAATTTCAGGTGAAACCATCTTGGGTGCTTATGCTCAAGGGAATGATCTTGGTTTTGAATGGTTAGATATGTTTTACGGAATGATACCAGGTTCGGTTGGTGAAACTTCAACCATGTTAATATTACTAGGTGGCTTATTCCTAATTTTCACTAAAATTGGCAGTTGGAGAATTATGCTATCTGCAGTTGTCGGTGCCATTGTTATGGGTGTTCTATTCAATTTTGTAGTCGATTCTGGTTGGATCACTGAGAGTAGTAAATTTTACACATTAATGAGTACTGAATGGTGGCAACATCTACTAATAGGTGGATTGGCCTTTGGTATTGTCTATATGGCAACTGATCCGGTAACAGCTTCTCAAACAAACAGAGGAAAATGGATCTATGGATTCTTAATCGGGTTCATTTCAATACTAATTAGAGTATTTAACCCAGCCTATCCAGAAGGTGTTATGTTGGCCATATTGCTGATGAATGTATTTGCACCAACTATTGACCACTATGTAGTTCAAGGAAATGTTAAACGACGTATGAAACGTCTTAAAGCTAAAGCTGCCTAAGGATGGAAAAGAGAACAGATAAAAACAGTTATACAATCATTTTTGCCATAGGTATGGTAGTGGTTGTTGGTTCATTGTTAGCATTCATTGCTTCATCATTAAAGCCAACTATTGACGAGAATAAGCGCGTTGAAAAACAGCAGAATATTTTATATGCTATGGGAGTTAATGAAAATGAAGGTAGTAGTGCCACTTTCATTTCTGATGATAAAGTAGGCGAGGTGTTTTCTCAATTTATTACTCAACAAATTTTTATTCAAAATGGGAAGGTTACTGAAGATGATCAGGCTTATTTAATTGATGTAAAAAAGGAAAAATCATTAGCAAAGGAAGATGGATATAGTAGGCGTTTACCCTTGTTTATTGGTGAAAAAGATGGGCAAACTTACTATATAGCGCCAATTAGAGGTAAAGGATTATGGGATGCTGTTTGGGCTTATGTAGCTATGGATAAAGATATGGTTGTTCAAGGGGCTTATTTTGATCATCAAGGTGAAACAGCTGGGCTAGGTGCTAATATTAAAGAGCGCTACTTTATGGATGATTTTATAGGCGAACATCTTAAAGATACATCAGGAAAATTTGTAGGAATAAATATTTCGAAAAGTAACGCAGATCCTTTAAATAATGACAAAACCGATAATGAAGTTGATGCCATTGCTGGTGCAACTATTACTGGAGATGGTGTGAGTGCCATGTTAAGATCAGATTTGAGATTGTATTTGCCTTACTTTGAAACTTTAGAAAACAACTAACTTATGGGACTCTTATCAAGAAAAGATAGTAAACTTATACTGGATCCATTAGCCGACGATAATCCAATTACCATCCAGGTACTGGGTATTTGTTCTGCCTTAGCAATTACTGCTCAGTTAAAAGCCTCAATTGTAATGACCATTTCTGTACTCTTTGTAATGGGAGTTGGTAATGTGGTTATTTCTTTGATTAGAAATATCATTCCTTCTAAAATTAGAATTATCGTTCAATTAACTGTGGTTGCTGCCTTGGTAATTATTGTTGATCAGGTTTTAAAAGCGTACTCTTATCAGTTGAGTAAAGAACTAGGAGCATTTATCGGATTAATTATTACCAACTGTATTATTATGGGACGTTTTGAAGCGTTTGCTCTTGGCAATGGTCCATGGCGCGCATTTTTAGATGGTATTGGTAATGCATTAGGTTATGGAATCATATTAATAATTGTAGGGTTCTTTAGAGAATTACTCGGTTCTGGAACTTTGTTAGGTTATCCAGTTTTAGGAGATGCCATTGAAAAAACTGGCTTATATTCTATAGGATACGAGAATAACGGATTTATGTTATTGGCACCTATGGCACTTATTGTTGTAGGAATCATTATTTGGGTACAGCGAAGTAGAAATACCGCTTTAATTGAAGATCATTAAGATATAGATTATGGAACATATAGAATTATTTTTCAAATCAATTTTTATAGATAATATGGTATTTGCCACATTTCTTGGAATGTGTTCATACTTAGCCGTATCTAAAAAGGTATCAACTGCTGTTGGTTTAGGAGCTGCAGTTATTTTTGTATTGGCAATTACAGTACCGCTTAACTGGTTATTAGATCAGTACATTTTACAAGAGGGAGCTTTAGCTTGGTTAGGACCAGAATATGCTAGTTATGACTTGAGCTTCTTATCGTTCATAATGTTTATTGCCACTATTGCCACTATGGTTCAACTAGTTGAAATAGTGGTAGAGAAATTCTCACCTTCTTTATATAATTCACTTGGAATCTTTTTACCATTAATTGCAGTGAACTGCGCCATTTTAGGAGGTTCATTATTCATGCAATCTCGCGAAATTCAAACTTTTGGCTTAGCACTTAATTATGGCGTGTCTTCAGGAATAGGCTGGTTTTTAGCAATTCTAGCGATTGCAGCAATTCGTGAAAAAATTAGATACTCTAACGTTCCAGCACCATTAAGAGGGTTAGGAATTACCTTTATCATAACCGGCTTAATGGCAATAGGATTTATGAGTTTTGGAGGTATGTTAACAGGTGGTGAAGAAGAAGCTAAAACAGAGGAAACATCTGTAGAGGTTGAGAAGGTAGAATCTGAGGAAGAAGAAAAGGAAACAAAAGAAATAGCTGATAACACAATAAAGGGAATTGAGTAATATGATATTAGCAGCAAGCACATTAGGTACGGTAATAGCAACAGTAGCAGCTTTTTTAATAGTGACATTATTACTGGTTACTTTGCTCTTATTTATAAAACAAAAATTATCGCCATCAGGACCTGTGAAGATCATGATTAATGGTGAAAAAGAAATTGAAGTGGCTTCAGGTGGCACCTTATTAACCACCTTGAGTGCAGAAAAAATATTCTTGCCTTCAGCTTGTGGTGGAGGTGGAACTTGCATTCAATGTGAATGTCATGTATTGTCTGGTGGAGGTGAAGCTCTGCCAACAGAAACACCTCATTTCACAAGAAAAGAATTACAACATGGAGCGCGTTTGTCTTGTCAAGTGAAAGTTAAGCAGGACATGGAAATTACTATTCCAGAAGAAGTCTTCGGAATTAAGAAATGGGAAGCAACAGTTGTTCGAAATTATAATGTGGCTTCTTTTATAAAGGAATTTGTTGTTGAGATTCCCGAAGATATGGGCTACAAAGCCGGCGGATATATTCAAATTGAAATACCACCATGTGAGATCAAGTTTGAAGGAATGGACATTACGGCACATCCAGAAGAACATGAAACACCTGATAAGTTTCAACCAGAATGGGACAAATTTGGATTGTGGCCTTTGGTGATGAAAAATAATGAAGTTGTAGAACGAGCTTATTCCATGGCTTCCTATCCTGCAGAAGGACGTGAGATCATGTTAAATGTTCGTATTGCAACACCACCTTGGGATCGCGCTAAAAATGGGTGGATGAATGTTAATCCTGGTATTGCGTCTTCATACATATTTGCTCAAAAACCAGGTGATAAAGTAACCATCTCAGGACCTTATGGTGAGTTTTTCATAAACGAATCTGAATCTGAAATGTTATATGTTGGTGGTGGTGCAGGAATGGCACCAATGCGTTCACATTTATATCATCTTTTCAAAACATTGCAAACTGGACGTAAAGTTACTTATTGGTATGGAGGCCGCTCAAAAAGAGAGCTTTTCTATTTGGAGCACTTTGAAGCGTTAGAGCGTGATTTTCCAAACTTTAAGTTCTATTTGGCCTTATCAGAACCATTACCAGAAGATAATTGGCAGATAAAAGAAAATATTGATGCTCCTGGAGATGGATTCGTTGGTTTTATTCACAATTGTGTGATTGATAACTATTTGAATCATCATGAGTCACCAGAAGACATTGAGTTGTATTTCTGTGGACCGCCACTAATGAACCAAGCTGTTCAAAAAATGGGTGAGGACTTCGGTATTCCAGATGAGCATATCAGATTTGATGACTTTGGAGGTTAGTAATTTCTAATCGAAATCATAAAAATTCAAACCCAATACGAACGTGTTGGGTTTTGCTGTTAAAAACCTTAAGCTAGTGGATATATCAAACTTAAAATAAAAGGTAGGAGTAAGATTCTTGTAATCATAAATATAATAACAACCATAAGAATTTTTAACAATCGCAGCCACAACGGAACCATTCTAAAAAATAATAGATGGGACCAGAGTAGATAAGAAATAAAAATAAAAGTAATGAACTCAAGAGAAACAAAAACACCAAAAATCACTTTGGTCACAAAGAGAAAAGGCATAGTAATAAATAATATGGTAGGTATAAAATAGAAACTGACAATTAATAATTCTGTATAATTATAATTCAATTCCCTAAATACCAGATAAAGCAATGCCGGAATGAGAAGAATCATGAACATATTTGAAAGGAGTATATATTCAACTGCAAGCTTTACATTCCAAACTTCCATACTGTCATTTATTCTATCGGACAAAAATGAAAACCTATAGTATGTTTCATTTTCAATGACGTCTGTAGTCTTAAACCAATAATCAATAAAAGTTTGAAAGGCTAATGCAATCACCATATATCGTGTAGGATTGGTGAACATTTTCCGTTGTCCATTTATATAAGACTGTGCAACATAGCCAGGCTTTACAATCAAATTCCAAAAGGTGAAGAAAAACCCCTTATGTAGATTAAAGGTGTTATCTAAAAAGTCATCGATCACTTCACGCATTTTTAAGCGTTTGTTTCCAATGAAACGTTGTCCGCAATTAGAGCAGTATTTACCTTCAAAGCTACGTTGACAATTTTGGCATTCTAGATAGCTCATAAATTATGTTTTTCTAAAGAACTTAGTCATTTGTTAGCCCATTTTACCATCGCCATCTATGTCTTGAGATAGATGTGTTTCTAATGCTACTAAAGTTTTTTTAAGCAAGGTTTTGGTTTGAGCCAAGTCATTCTCTAATTGTAGGACGCGATCATCAATACTATCTGCTTGTTTTTGTTGCTTTTCCAGTTCATCCTGTTGTAATAAATCCCAAAATATTCCCATAATTTTTCAGTGTAATTTAGATTAAAGTTAAACAATTTATATGCAAATGTATAAAGTGGTATTTTTGTCATATGAGCAAGCCCTTAAATAAGCAAGAGTTACATAATTTAGCTATGAACCATGTTGGTAAAGATTTGGAGAAACGTGGTTTTGAGTTTGTGGCAATTAACAGTAAATTAAAGAAACACCCGCAATTTGTATGTATAGATAAGAATAGCCAATACTTTTTTGTAATTGTACGTGCTGTTCTGCTTCCTGACAATCCAAATAACTATGACGTCATTTGGATGGAATCGTTCAAAAAACATGCATTTGAAAAAGATGCAAAAGTGTTGTATGCTGGTGTTGGTTTAGGAAATCCCGAAGGTAAAGAATTACCAATCTTTCTAAACGAGGAGTATCTTATTGAATATAATGGCATTCAAGTGATTGACACAATATTGAATTAAATGAAAAATATTCTTGTTCTTACGCTTCTTGCTTTATTGACTTCTTGTAAAACGGAGAATAAGAATATATCAATTTCTGGACAGGTTTTTGGAACAACATATTCCGTAATATATAATTCAAATGACAATTATGAAACTGAGTTTGATAGTTTGTACTATGCCATTAACAAATCGATGTCTACCTATATTCCGACTTCAGATATTTCAAAAATAAACAGAAATGAAGCCTCTGAAGTTGATGACCATTTCGTTGCGGTTTTTAATAAATCGAGAGAAATATATAGTAATACCCAAGGCGCTTTTGATCCAACTATAGGATCTGTTGTAAATGCTTGGGATTTTGGGCCAGAAGGTAAAGTAGTTTTATTAGACAGTATAAAAATTGATAATCTTATGCTGTCAGTTGGATTGAAAAAAGTGAAGCTTCGAAATAATACTATCTTAAAAGAGAATTTGAATACCTACCTCGATTTTAATGCCATTGCCAAAGGTTATGCCGTGGATGTTATTGCTGAATTTTTGGAAGACCAGAAGATTGTCAATTATTTAGTTGAAATAGGAGGAGAGCTTCGTTGTAAGGGTCAAAATATTGTAAAGAATGCCGAATGGAAAGTTGGCATAGACATGCCAAACTTTGAAGGTGAGCAATCTGTTTTAAAGGCTATTTCATTAAAAAATGAAGGGATGGCTACTTCAGGCACCTATAGAAAATTCAAATTAGATGAAATGGGTAATCGTTATGCGCATATTATTGATACTAAAACAGGCTATTCTAGCAAAACCAATGTTTTAAGTGTGTCTGTAATTGCCGAAGATTGTATGACTGCCGATGCTTATGCCACCGCGTTTCAGGCGATGGGAATTGAAAAAGTAAAATCATTTTTAAAGACACATCCAGAATTAAAAGTGTTTTTTATTTTCGAAAACGACAAGAATGAATTTGAAACTCTCGCTCTTAATGGATTTCCAGAAGAGTGACTATTGTTTTCGAACTACTGGAATAATTTCGCCTTTAGAAAGACAATACTTTAATACCTCACCCTCTGAAAGTCTTGCGGTATAATCTACTTCTTCAACTTTAAATCCAATAGCTCTTAATTTCTCAAAATAATCGCGCCCATAAACACGCACATGATCATATTGTCCAAATATTTTAGCACGCTCTTTTCTGTCAGTTATAGAATTATCTTCAAAAGTAATTTCTCGATTTAGATCCTGTGGAATTTGAAGTATACCGAAACCATCAGTTTTTAATACACGATGCAATTCATTCATGGCCTTTGTGTCGTCGGGTATATGTTCTAACACATGATTACATAATATAATATCAAATTCGTTATCCTTAAAAGGTAAATTGCAGATATCAGCTTTCACATCTGCCAATGGCGAAATAAGATCAGTAGTAACATAATCCAAATTGATCATTTTTCTAAATCGTTTGTAAAAAGCTTGCTCAGGTGCAAAATGCAATACTCTTTTTGAAGCTGTGAAAAAATCTGTTTCATTTTTTAAATACAACCATAGCAGTCTATGTCGTTCTAAACTCAATGTTGAAGGTGATAGTGCATTACTACGCTGTTTCCCATAGCCATAAGGCAACATAGTTCTAAAACTTCTGCCATCAATAGGATCTGTATAGTTATTACCTTTTAAAAAGAATGCCAAAACAGGTCTAGCCAGATAACTTAACCTTATCAATAGTGGTCGAGGAATGGTATTCAGAAATATTTTGAAGAGTTTTTTCACTATTTATAATCTTCTCTTACTGGTGAAAAAATATCCGTAATCTTACAATTAGTCAGCGCACGTCCTGAGTGTACTGCGTTTGATGGAATGATCATAATACCTCCAGGTTTGCAGATGGTAGATTTACCTTCAATAGTAAATTCAAATTCGCCATCAGTTACAATTGCAATTTGTTCATGTATATGTGAGTGTTCGGGTAAAACGGCATCTTCATCTATGTCCCAATATGCAAGCGTTACGTTTTCAGAATGGATAAAGCGAACTCTAAATCCTTTAATTAATTCCTTAGATTCTATGTCTTTCAGGCTAGAATACATGAACATTTACCAGTTTAAATAATCACTGAGCTTATTACTGCCAAGTAATTTAATAATCAATAACACTCCAAATACAACCTTAAGAATGTTACCGGCTATATAAAGTTCTGGCGCGAAAGCCCAATGCATTGTTTTAAAAAGCGCACCCAATATTGAGAGAGAGTATCCTGCTAACAGTATAATTAAGAGATGTTTCAGTTTCATAAAATTATTCTTTATAGTATTAAAGTTTCTTGGCGGAATTCAATTTCTTCTTGACTTTCTATTCCTAGGGCTTCATAAATATAACCGAAGGTTGAAAGCAATTCTGGTTTTCCATCCACAAGCGCAACATCGTGCTCGAAATGCGCACTTGGCTTTTTGTCAAGTGTGGTAATAGTCCAACCATCGTTGTGCTGCCGTATATTTTTTGTACCCATATTAATCATAGGCTCAATGGCCACAACCATACCCTCAATAAATTTCTTGCCACGACCACGTTTGCCATAATTAGGCATTTCTGGATCCTCGTGCATTTTCTTACCTAATCCATGGCCTACTAATTCTCTCACAACACCATAACCATGACTTTCACAATAATTTTGAATAGCATAGCCTACGTCACCAACGCGATTACCTTTTTTAAATTCACGAATACCTACATACAAAGATTCTTTTGTGACATCTAACAATTTTTTGGTTTCATCCGCAATTTCGCCAACTTCAAATGTATAGGCATGATCCCCATAATATTCATTTTTAATTGCACCACAGTCAATAGAGATAATATCTCCTTCTATAAGAGGATCGTTGGTAGGAAACCCATGAACTACTTGTTCATTAGGACTCATGCAAAGTGTATTTGGAAAATCATACAAACCTAGAAACCCTGGTACAGCACCTTGCTCTCGTATATAATCTTCTGCAAGTTTGTCTAAATAGAGCGTTGTAACACCAGGTTTCACTTCTTTGGCAAGCATGCCTAGTGTACGTGAAACGACCAAAGCACTTTCACGCATCAATTCTATTTCTTCTTTGGATTTAGCTATGATCATGGGTGAAAAATATGCGCAAAGATACTTAAAATAACACATGTTTTGATTTCTAATTATATGACATATGGCAGGTTTTTATATCGGTTGAATGGCTAATTTTGTAGTGTAAAAATGAAGTATATGTATAAATCAGTATCAGCACAAGATGCAGTCAAAGTCATAAAATCTGATGACAAAGTATATATACATGCGGCAGCGGCAGCTCCTCATGTACTCATAAACGCCATGGTTGAACGCCATGAAGAACTTAGGAATGTGGAAGTATGTCAGCTGCATACTGAAGGTCCTGCACCTTATGCCAAACCAGAACACAGCAAAAGTTTTCATGTTAATTCATTTTTTATAGGTCGTAATGTGCGACATACATTGAAAGCAGGAAATGGGTCGTATACACCTGTTTTTTTAAGCGAATTACCGTTACTTTTTAAACGTAATATAGTTGATATTCAAGTTGCCTTAATCCATGTTTCTGTACCTGACCGTCATGGTTATTGTTCCCTCGGTGTTTCTGTTGAGGCAACACCAGCCGCAATTGAAAATGCCGATTATGTGATTGCACAGATAAATAAACAAATGCCTCGGACACATGGAGATGGTATCATACATACCTCTGAAATAGACGCATTTGTTGAAGTAGATGAACCTTTGCCAAATTTAGATTTTAATCCTCCTTCTGAAACAGAGAAAATTATTGGTAATCTGGTTGCAGAAATGATAGAAAACAAAAGTACATTACAAATGGGTATTGGAGCGATACCTAATGCTGTTTTATCACAGTTAGGTAATCACAAAAATCTGGGATTACACACCGAAATGTTCTCTGATGGCGTTATTGATCTAATTTTAAAAGATGTCATTAACGGCAATTATAAAAAGGTGAATCCCGGTAGAAGTTTAGCTACTTTTTTAATGGGATCTAAACGATTATATGACTACGTTAATGACAATCCTTTTATAGAAATGCGTACGTCAGATTATGTGAATGATGTGTCCGTTATTAAACAAAACAAAAGAATGGTAGCTATAAATTCTGCAATTGAAGTAGATGTAACTGGTCAGGTTTGTGCAGATTCGATTGGTGCAAAATTGTATTCGGGTGTAGGTGGGCAAATAGATTTTATTCGAGCAGCTGCCTTAAGCGAAGAGGGAAAGGCCATTATAGCGCTCCCATCTGTAACTAAAAAGGGTATTAGTAGAATTGTACCATCTTTAAAACCAGGAGCAGGTGTAGTTACAACGAGAGCTCATGTTCATTATGTTGTGACTGAATTTGGCGTAGCTAATTTATATGGTAAGACTTTAAAACAAAGGGTAAAAGCTCTTGTTAATATTGCACATCCTGATCATCGTGAAGAGATAGATAGAGGTTATTTTGAATTAATACGAAGTTAATTTTATTTAAAAAATCGAAAGATACTTTTTCGTTCTTTAGGAATTTTTGGTGCTTCAGAATTAGTGAGGAGCTGGTAGATCTCTCCCCAACCTAATATACCTCCAAGATTTCTGTCATCTATAAACAAATCGCAATGAATTTTTCTGCTCATTGATTCATCGTATATTTCTTCTGGAAAACTTTTATTTACGGCATAAAACTCTATACCATTTTTCTCACAAAAATCTACTGCCTCTTGCAGTCTTTCACCATGTCTATAGGTCCATAAAATTAGTCGATGACCATCTTGCTGCAATTTTTTTAATGTTTCGAATGCAAAAATACGTGGTTTTCCAATTCCTGGATAGGCATCATCAACAATGGTTCCGTCAAAATCTATAGCTAAAGTAATTCTGTTATATACATTCATACTAGGCGAAATTTACATTAAATTAATGAATTTTGCGTCATTGCTTCTGGTTTTTCAATTCCTAATAAATGTAATATAGTAGGTGCTAAATCACCTAAAATGCCATTGCTAATTGATTTTAACTCTTTATCAATCAAAATCATAGGAACAGGATTCGTCGTATGTGAGGTGTGTGGTGTTCCATCAGCATTAATCATAGTTTCGCAATTACCATGATCGGCAATTAATATAATTGTATATTCATTTTGTAAAGCTGTGGTTACAACTTCTTCAACACATTTATCTACTGCCTCACATGCTTTTATGGCAGCTTGAAAATCGCCTGTATGTCCTACCATATCACCATTAGCAAAGTTTAAACACACAAAATCAAAATGATTTTTTTTAAGTTCAATATTGAGTACATCTTTGATTTCAAAAGCACTCATTTCAGGTTTTAAATCGTAGGTTGCCACTTTGGGTGAATTTTTTAAAATGCGTTCTTCTCCTTCAAAGGGTTCTTCACGTCCTCCGGAAAAGAAAAAAGTAACATGAGGATATTTTTCGGTTTCTGCTATTCTAAGTTGCGTTTTATTATTTGCTTCTAGAACTTCACCTAAAGTATCCGTCAAGTTATCTTTCTCATAAATAACATGAATATTTTCAAAAGTGTTATCGTAATTCGTCAACGTTACATAATGAAGATCTAATTTATGCATGTTAAATTCAAGCATATCCGTTTGTGTTAATACTTGTGTAATTTGTCTACCACGATCTGTTCTAAAATTGAAAAAAATAACAACATCACCATTTTTTATGCTCGTAATTGGATTGTTATTAGAGTCAACTTTTACAATTGGTTTAATGAATTCGTCTGTAACACCTTTCTTATAGCTATTAGAAATGTCTGACCTAATATCTGTACTTAAATAACCGATACCATTAACAAGTGCATCGTAGGCCAATTTAACACGCTCCCAACGTTTATCCCTATCCATAGCGTAATATCGTCCAGATACAGTAGCCAGTTTGGCATTAGTATTGACTATGTGATTCTCTAATATTGAAATGAAATCAATTCCAGATTTTGGATCAACATCTCTACCGTCAGTAAATGCATGAATGTATGAATTTGCTATGCCGTTTTCTTCAGCCGCGTCTAATAAACTTAAGAGGTGATTTATGTGAGAATGAACGCCTCCATCACTCAACAATCCGAGGAAATGAACATTTTTATTATTTGATTTGGCATATTTAAAAGCATTGATTAATTTTTTTTCTTTGCGAAGCGTCTTATTTTTTATAGCCAAATTTACTTTAGCCAGATCTTGATAAACGATACGTCCAGCACCAAGATTCATATGACCAACTTCGCTATTTCCCATTTGACCTTCTGGTAATCCAACATGTAAACCATCTGTTAAAAGTGTCGCATGTGGGAACTTTTGATATAATGAATCAATAAATGGCGTAGGTGCATTGTCGATGGCAGAAACATCTTTGTTAGGAGCCATTCCCCAACCATCAAGTATCATTAAAACGACTTTTTTATTCATGGTTTCAAAGATAAAAAAAGAAATCCTGTCGTTAGACAGGATTTTCAATCATTATAGGTTATTATTCAATTATAGATTTCTATATTTTTCAATGGCTTGTTTTATCATTTCTACACGATTTTCAGGATCAGGATGAGTGCTCATACGTTCAGGTACACGATTTGGACCTGCCGCTTTTTTTAAAATTTCCATGACACCAATCATCTCTTCAGGTTCGTAATCTGACTTTATCATAAATCGTACGCCAAGATCATCACTTTGTAATTCATCTTCACGTCCATACTTCATATTCAACATTTGTGCAATGGCTGCTGCTCCTTGTGCAGTATTTGGATCAACTCCTACTGCAACACCACTCAATATGCCTTGAGTAAGACCTTGTTTTGCCATTCGTTCTGCAGAATGTCGTCCCACAACATGACCTATTTCATGACCTAAAACACCAGCTAATTGATCTTCATTTTGGAGTTTTGAAAATAATGCATACGTTATAAAAATTTGTCCACCAGGTAATGCAAAGGCATTAATGGTTTGTGCGTCTGCTAATAAATGAAAGTCGTATTTATAGCCAGTTTCTCTAGCAATGCTGTTATTTACGAGGCGCTGCCCAACTTGATCTACAAAGGCTTGATATTCACTATTTGGGTATAAGCCTCCATGTTGCTGTGCCATTTGTGGAGCACTTTGTAATCCGATAGCTATTTCTTCTTCTTCAGAGAGCGCAATATGTTGTTTTTCGCCTGTATATGGATTTACTTCAGCACTTGAACAATATTTTATAACTGCAAACAAAATAATGCCGGCACCAATTAATAATTTTAGTTTATTTCCTCCTCGTCTCATGGGTACTATTTTAACGTTTAGATTGTTGTATTAAAAATACAAAAGATTATGATACTAGATTTGGATTGATATCCATTATGTTTTCTTTAATATAGGTATTCATAAATTCTAAAGAGAAATATTCACTGCCTTCAAAATTTTCTGATTGTAGTACTTTTAGAATATCTAGATTTCTATATTCTTCTAAATAATTTATTGAAAGTGCTTTGTAACTAAAATGCCAAGGCTCATATTTAAAGCCTTTTCGTTTTGGATTGTTGTTGTAAACCAAATAGAATCCAAATTTTTCTGAATACTCCTCCAACCATATTTTTAATTTATAGAAAGGAGCTCCTTCATAAAAATTTTGTTCTGATAAAAGATTAGGTGTATCAATAAAATTGCCATCTACAATATCAATATCTGTTCCCCAATGATGTCTTGAGGTTCCAGGAATGGTTGAGTATTTAATAATTTTGTCGATACTGTTTAATGGACTTAATCCTTTTGATATATAACTCTTGAATTTACGTTCCCAAATTCTTTTTTGGGAAGCATAGCTTCTATAACTAGACACGGCTTTTAAGAGAATGTCACTTTTTGCAGCTTCTTCCTTCATAGCTAAAAATGCCAAGTGTGCTTCTTTACGTAGTTCATATCCTTGACCAAATAGTTCAGGATTACCTTTGCCTATTAGCTCTTCATATGGAGTTTTCAACTCTTGTGAAAACAGGTAATTTGGCATCATTGAGAATAGAAATCCAGATGCCAATGCAGACCTTAGAAATTGACTTCGTTTCATAGATTTAGTTGAATTCAATAATTACGCCATTTTTTTGAGATCGATTAAACTTGAGTTAGTTTCGATCTCATAAGGCGTTTTGTCATTCTCAAAAATTCGTGCTGCCAATCTTCCTCTAAGGAAAATTTGTTCATTTTTAACTTCAATAAAGCTTCCTTCACGTAATCCTACAACTGGAATATCATTGAATTTATGGAATTCATTGATTCTTGTCTCACGAGTTTCACCCATATGGGTGCTACTTGGATCTGGATCAATATAATGTGGATTGATATTAAAAGGCACCATTTTTAACGCGTCAAAACTCTGTGGGTATACAATAGGCATATCGTTGGTAGTTCCAATAGATAGACCACAAATATTAGTTCCAGCACTTGTGCCTAAATAAGGTACGCCATTATTCAATGCATTTTTTAATGGTTCTATCAAACTTCTACGGTATAATTGATTTATTAATACAAAGGTATTTCCACCTCCTGTAAAAATTCCTTTGGCATTCTCTATAGCTGAAATTGGATCGCTGCATTCATGTAGGCCTTTTACCGATTTACCAATATTTTTAAAGGCATTTGTTATTTTTTCATTGTATTCGTCGTGCGTTATTCCACCAGGTCTAGCAAATGGTATGAAAAGGATCTCTTCACATTCTGAGAAGTGTACTTTCAATTCATCATAAATATATTCTAATAATTGGCTACCATGTAGGGTTGAAGTGCTCGCGAGTATGAGGTTTTTCATCTAGAACTTGCTTTTGGGTAAATTTAACCAAATATCATTTAACAAAAATTTATCAGCAATTCAATTTTTAGATTTGTGTGAATTGGTTTTCTTTAACCTATGAATATGCGCAATTCTTTTTTTGGTTTTATTATTTTTTGTGCACTAAATCCTATGAATTTGTTTGCGCAAACAGTTGATTTGATAGGTGAGGTGGTTGCTGATAAAGATTTAGAGAATATACATATTATCAACAAATCTTCCAATAGATTTACTACAACTAATGCTCTTGGAATATTTCAAATTTCAGCTAAATATCAAGATACTATTTTGGTGTCTTCCGTACAATATAAACCCAGAACAATTGTCGTCACCTATGCCAATATCCAAAATAAAGCCTTAAAAGTATTTTTAGAAGAACAAGTTAATGTATTGGATGAGGTTATTGTTGGAAAAATTTTAACAGGTGATTTAGCATCCGATATCCAAAACTCTGATGCCGAAAGACCGATTGATTTTTATGATGTTGGACTTCCTGGATACACAGGAAAGCGTTTAAGGCAGAATGAAAGACGTTTGGCTGATGCTGATGGTGGCACATTTGTCACATTAACTACAATCAATGTTTATAAAATACTAAATAGAATTTCTGGAAGAACTAAAATGTTGAAGGAGCGTGTATTTTTGGAGAATAAATCAATTCTCATAAATACCATCAATGCTAGATTGAATGATGATTTTTTTAGTTTATATCCTATTCCTGAGAAATTCAAAATAGAATTCTGGCAATTTTGTGCAGAAAGTGAATCATTTGAAGAACGATGTAAAGATAAATCTGACATAGAGATTTTTGATTATTTAATTGAAAAGCACTCCGAATTTGTGCAAAACTTAGAAACACGAAAGGAGTAAAAATGACTAGATTAACGTTAAAAATTAGTAGGTTTGTAAAGTGATACAATTAGTAACATTTTTATTCATAAGTGGAGCAGAAATAGCCTTTATACTATTTATTGTGGTCATGGTTTTTGGTGCTGATAAGATTCCAGATATAGCTAGAGGCCTTGGGAAAACAATGAAAACACTAAAAAATGCTACAAATGATATCAAACACGAAATTTCAAAAAGTGCTGAAAAACATGGTGTTGATACTGATGTTCTTAAAGACGTAAATAAGGAGATTAGTAAAGTAAAGGATAATCTTGAAGACTTTGGTGGTTCGGTAAAACGAAAACTCTAGTTATTTTTTTCTACAGATTGATAATCCATCTCTAATAGGTAGCATAACAGTTTCAACTCTATCATCATCATTCAACAAGGAATTGTATTCAACCAAGCCTTTAGTTGCGATATCATCAGGTGCCAATGCTTGAATCACCTTGCCACTCCATAAAACATTGTCAGATAATATAATACCACCAGATCTAAGTTTGTCTATGACGCAATTAAAGTAATTACAATAGTTTTCCTTATCTGCATCAATAAAAACCAAATCGAACTGTTGGGTCATTTTCGGAATAATGTCTAAGGCATTTCCAGTATATTGAATGATTTGTTTACCGAATCCAGATTTATCAAAGTAGCGTCTTTGAAAATCATTGAGTTCTTCATTAATATCAATAGTATGAAGTTGACCATCATTTGCCATACCTTCTGCTAAACAAATAGCTGAATAACCTGTATAAGTACCAATTTCAAGAATAAACTTTGGTTGAATCAATTTAGAAATCATGCTCAGTACTCGGCCTTGAAAATGACCACTAAGCATTCGTGGTTGTAATATTTTTTGGTAGGTTTCTCTGTTGAGTTCTTGAAGTAGCAGAGGTTCTTCTTGACTGTGAGCAACGACATAATTATCAATATCTTCTGGTAAAAAATGCATTAAGATAAAATTCTATTGAGTAATTTTTGTTTGGCATTTTCATCATCACCACACAGCCATTTAATCACATTATCTTCCCAAATTGCATCACGTTCAGTTTCAGTAATAATAGAACGCTCTATTGCTAAATCTAGAATTTTCCCAGGATAGGACGATTGTTTTTCACTTTTCATTTCGCCCAATGGATAAGGATCATCCAAGCCCATAAGAACTTGTTTAGAACCTTGATTTTTAATTAAGAGTTGCAAGCCACCAGTATCATGAACTAAAGTGTCAAAGAATATATTTTTATGCCCAACGGCTTTTCTTGGATGACTTTTTCCTTCAAATAAATCTGGTCTACCATCAAACCCTTGAATTCGTCTACCTAAATTTATTTGAGCTAATTGTCCACCATGTGCAAAACAAGTTCGCATATTTGGATACTTATCTTGATAGCCATTTAAAGTTAAAAAATGGTAAGCATCTGCACATTGTGCCAACATCCAAATTAGGTGAAATCGCCACGAAGTGTTTTCTAACTTGATGAATTTCTCACCATCATACGGATGAATTTCAACGGCTAAATTATATTTATTTGCAAGTTCAAAAATTGGTTCATTTTCTTCATCAAAAATACAACGCCACGTACCGATTGTATCCATATAATGGGTTGGTAAGCATAAGAGTTGCATGTCTAATTCTTCAACACAACGCTCAATTTCCCAACAGGCACCTTTAACAAACCCTGGATGAACTACAAATCCACAAGTAAATTTACTAGGATTTTCTCGCTGAACACGTGCATTAAAATCATTTTGAAAGCGTAAGGCTTGCTTCATTTCTTCTACTCGTAATCCATTGCCATATAGTTGTGAAAGATTTAGAACGACAGCATGATCAATTTTGAACCGATCCATCCATTCTAATTTTTCATCTAAAAAGAAACTAGAATCCGTAACAGGTCGACTCCAATCTTTCTGAAGCATAAATTTTCGGTCTTTGTCCACCCAAAAGATACCTTTGTCCTTCATAAATTGAGGAATTTCCTCAGGATAAGGTAGGAGATGAGAATGACCGTTGATTCGTAATTTTCGTTTTTTATTCATTTAGTCTTCCTCGAGTTGCACCTTTTGCGGTGGTTGCATCACTTGGCCACAGTTAGGGCAACTACGTTTATCATTATCACTATAATAACGATCAAAAATACCAGGCATATCAGTTTCTATGTTGTCTAATGTGAAGTCTTCTTCATAGAGTTTGGTCGTACAATTCTCACAGAACCATAAAAGCGCATCCTGTACACCTTTTTCTCTAGGATATTCAATGACTAGTCCTACCGTATTTGCACCACGTTGAGGTGAATGCGGAACCTTTGGAGGTAGTAGGAAAATGTCACCTTCTTTAATATGGATATCTTTTGGTGTGCCTTTATCAATTACTTTTAAAACAATATCACCTTCGACTTGGTAGAAAAATTCTGGTGTTTCATTGTAATGATAGTCTTTTCGACTATTTGGTCCACCTACAACCATAACAATAAAATCGCCATTTTTCCAGACAACTTTATTTCCAACTGGTGGCTTTAGGAGATGCCGATTTTCATCTATCCATTCTTTAAAATTTATTGGAGGATATAATTTGCTCATAACTAGTTTATTTAAAGGATACGTAATTCTATAAAGTTACAAAGATTTTGTGCGTCCACCATCAACAGGAAGATTAATTCCGTTAATATAACCTGCTGCCTCACTAGCTAAAAATGTGATGGCATTGGCAGTTTCTTCGGGTTTCGCAAATCGTTTGGCTGGTACATAATTTTTCATGATTTGTGACATTTCTTCTTCTGACGTTCCTTCTCTTTCTGCCTTGATTTTTATGATTTGATCCAAGCGAGCGGTGTCAGTAAACCCTGGAAGAACGTTGTTGACGGTTATTCCAAATTCGCCAAGTTCTCCAGATAATGTTTTGGCCCAATTTGCAACTGCATTTCTAATGGTATTGCTTACACCTAACCCTGGAATTGGTTCCTTGACAGATGTTGAAATGACGTTAATAATTCTGCCATAGCATTTAGATTTCATAAATGGTAGGCATGCTTGTACCAAAATATGATTGCAAATAATATGCATTTGAAATGCATTAGTAAATTCTTCTAAGGAAGCTGAACTTATAGCACCACTTTTTGGGCCTCCAGTATTATTTACAAGAATATGAAAGTTGCGCGTTGTTGCCACATAGTCATTTATTATTGATTCCAATGCCGAAGGATTTGAGAAATCTGCAACTATATAATCATGGCTACGTTGCTGAGGTAATTCAGCTAAAACTTCCTTAAGTTTATCTTCATTTCGGGCAACTAAGGTCACGTTAACACCTTCTTCTGCTAGTGCTATTGCAGTTGCTTTTCCAATTCCTTGTGTGCTTCCGCAAACAAGAGCGTTTTTGTTATTTAAGTTTAAATTCATTTTAATATTTTATACATACATTTTTTGGTTCGGTAAAAAATCTCAAGGCTTCAAATCCACCTTCGCGGCCTACTCCTGAATTTTTCATACCACCAAAAGGGGTTCGTAAATCACGTAGAAGCCATGTATTTACCCAAATTATACCAGCTTCTAGTACTTTGGTGATTCTCATGGTTCGTTTTAAATCATTAGTCCACAATGTAGCTGAAAGGCCGTACTTGACTTTATTGGCCATTTTTAGTACTTCTTTCTCTGTGACAAAAGGCATAATAGTCACTATAGGACCAAATATTTCTTCTTGATTCACACGACATTCATCAGTATTAACTTCTATCACTGTAGGTTCCATATAGTATCCGTTTTCATATCCTTTAATTGTAACTTGGTTTCCACCACATAAAATTGTTCCGTTTTCTTGTTTTGCTATTTCAACAAATCTCAACACTTTTTCTAAATGCGATTTAGAAACCAATGCACCAACTTTTGTGTCGTCTTCAGATGGATGACCAACTTTTAATTGTTTTACTTTCATAACGAAATCAGATTTGAACTGATCATAAATTGATGCTTCAATATATATGCGACTTCCACACAAACAAATCTGTCCTTGATTAGCAAAAGAAGATCGTACAGTTGTTGCTAACATATCGTCATAATCGCAATCAGCAAAAATGATATTAGGGTTTTTTCCACCCAGTTCTAGGGATAACTTTTTAAACATAGGCGCAGCTACTTTAGCAATATGTGCTCCTGTTGCAGTACCACCTGTAAAAGAAATAGCCTTGATACCTGGATGTGATACTATAGCTTGACCAGTTGTGGTACCTAGACCATGCACAATATTTAATACTCCTTTTGGTAAACCAGCTTCGTTGCAAATTTCTCCTAATAAAAAGGCGGTCATTGGTGTGACTTCACTTGGCTTGGCGACTACACAGTTTCCTGCTGCAATAGCCGGCGCGATTTTCCAGGAAAAGAGGTAGAGTGGAAGGTTCCAAGGTGATATGCAACCCACAACACCAATTGGTTGTCTGAGTGTATAATTGATGGCATTTTGTCCTACACTTTCATGACTTTCACTAGCGAATTGTGTTATGGCATTGGCAAAAAACCGAAAGTTACTGGAGGCTCTTGGAATATCAATCAACTTGGCTAACCAAATCGGTTTGCCATTGTCTTTACTTTCTGCTTCTGCTAAGCGATCCAAATTTTTTTCTATTAAATCGGAAATTTTAATCATGATTCTGCTTCGCTCTTCCAAGGTGGTTTGTGACCAACTTGCAAATGCCGATTTGGCTGCGATAAATGCGTTTTCTACATCATCTTTGGACGAATTTGGTATTTGGCCATATATTTCACCATTTGAAGGATTGTAGTTGTCAATCCATTCGTTTTGAAGTGGATTGTGAAATATCCCGTTTATATAGTTTTGAATATTCATTATAATTTTTTGTAGGCCATTACTTTAATTTCCACGACCAAATCTGGATGAGGTAATTGATGTACTGCAACTGTGGTACGGGCTGGTCCTGTTTCTGCATTGAAAAACTCCGAATATGCTTTATTGTATCCTGCAAAATCATTCATGTTTACTAGAAATGAAGTCACATCAACAACATCACTCATAGCTGCCCCAGCTTTTATTAAATTCTTTTCAATATTTTGCATTACTTCGCGCGTCTGTACCTCAATATTTAATCGCTTAGTTCCCATGTTATCAATGATATCAACACCTGCAATTGTGTTGTCTGCACGTCGTGAACTTGTTCCTGAAACAAAAATAAAATCGCCTGCACGTCTAGTATGTGGATAAGCGCCTCTAGGTGTTACTTTATCACTCATAATTATTGTTTTAAACCAGCAATTCTATCGTCTTCAAGAATCGCTTTAGTTTCTGTTTTAACTTTATCTAAAATGAATTTTAAATCGCTTTTTAAATCTAATTTGCCATCTGCCAAGAGATTTAAGATGGCCTTGTCTTGGGCCCTTCCTTTTAGCATGGCATCTCTATAACCAGTATTTTCGTTGAAGGTCACTAATGAGTACTTTGAGGAATATTCATCAGGAAAGTTTTTTTCTAAGGCCATTTCCAATTTACGTTTTTCTTTAAAAATTGGATTTGCCACATGGTCTTTCATTTCATGGAAATTATCAATGGCTAAATCTGCTATTGCATCAGTATCATTTTTGCGCGACTTTTCATAGGCAGAAAACACTGCTTCCCAATTATTGAGATTCTGATCTAAGATTTTGTCAAACTCAACAACGTCTTCAAATGAAGCATTCATTCCTTGGCCATAAAACGGAACAATTGCATGTGCCGCATCGCCCATAAGAAGTGTATTACCTTTATAATGCCAAGGTGAGCATTTTACAGTTCCTAAAGCAGCTGTTGGATTTTCGAAGAAATCATCAACCAAATTTGGCATCAATTCTAAGGCATCTGGAAATTCCTTTTGGAAAAATTCCTTAACTATTTCTGCAGTAGTTAGGTTGCCAAAATGATATTCACCTTCACTATGATGTAAGAACAAAGTGACTGTAAAGCTACCGTCTAAATTAGGCAAAGCAATAAGCATGAAATCACCTCGTGGCCAGATATGCAAAGCATTTTTATATGTTTTATAATCACCAGTATCTGTTGGAAGAATGCTCAATTCTTTATAGCCATGAGTGAGATAATCTTGCGAGAAACTAAATAAAAACTTATTGCCTAAAAAGTAACTTTGTCGCATTGCTGAACCTGCACCATCTGTAGCAATTATGATATCTGCGTCTTCTATAAATTCATTTTTGGTTTCATAATCTTCAAATAAAGCAGTTGTTTTCTCAAAGTCAACTGACTTGCATTTTTTATTAAAATGAATTTTAACGTTTTCATGTTTTTCAGCCTCAGTTAAGAGCAAACCATTAAGTTCGCCACGAGAAATAGAATTAATATATTCATGATCACGTCCACTATAATTTGATAGAAATGTTTTGCCTTCTTTATCATGAAGCATTCTGCCATTCATTGGTATACAGAGTGTTTCTACTTTTTTTTCAATTCCAACTAATTTCATGGCTTTTATTCCTCGATCTGAAAAAGCCAAGTTGATCGATCTTCCAGCTGATATATCAACTTTGCGCAAGTCTTGACGCATTTCATAAACTACAACATTATAGCCTCGTTGCCCTAATCGTAAGGCCAAAAGAGAACCACAAAGTCCAGCTCCAATAATGAGTATGTTTTGTTTTTTATTCATCAACCAAAATAGTTTTCAATCGATTGACCATATGATAAACATCTTCAAATGAGTTATAAAGTGGCACAGGTGCACAACGAATAACATCTGGTTCGCGCCAATCGCTAATTACCCCTGCTTTTGTTAATTTATTGTGTAACAATTTATCAGCATTCAATACTTGAATTGATAATTGACAACCTCTCTCATCTGGATTTTCTGGTGTAATAATTCGAATGATGTCTTCGCCTAAATGCTTCAACAAAAACTCAAAATAGCCAGTAAGCTTTTTCGATTTTAATACTAATTTGTCAATACCAACTTTATGAAAAATATCTAAAGAAGCTTTAATTGCTGCCATTGACAGAATAGGCGGATTGCTTAATTGCCATCCTTCCGCTCCAGGTAAAACATCAAATTCGTGACGCATATTAAATCGTGTTTCTTTATTGTGACTCCACCAACCAGTAAAACGGTTGAGGTCTTTATTATAAGCATGGCGCTCATGTACAAAACAACCTGATAAACTTCCTGGTCCTGAATTTAAATATTTGTAAGAACACCAAACGGCAAAATCTGCACCTGAATCGTGTAAATTGAGAGCCACATTTCCTGCGCCATGAGCACAATCAAAACCAACAATACAGCCATATGAATGTCCCAATTCAGTGATTCGTTTTAAGTTGAAAAACTGTCCAGTATAATAATTAACCCCACCAATCATAATCAGTGCAATCTGGTTACCTTGTTCATTGAGAATAGTTTCTAAATCATCATAATTTAATAATTCTTCTCCTTGTCTTGGTTTCCAAAAAATTAAGTCTTCTTTATCATCAAACCCATGGTGTCGTAACTGCGATTCCACAGCATATTTATCAGATGGGAAGGCATCGCTTTCAATCACAATTTTGTACCGCTCCTTTGATGGCTTGTAAAAAGAAACCATCATAAAATGCAAATTTGCGGTAAGCGAATTCATAGTGACAACTTCAATGGGTTTTGCACCAACTAATTTGGCAGTACTTTCAGCTAAGAATTCATGATACGGCAGCCAAGGATTTTTGGCTTCAGTATGCCCTTCTACACCTAGTTTTGCCCAATCTTCAAGCTCTTGATTGATATAATCTTTCGTTGTTTTAGGTTGCAGTCCGAGAGAATTTCCACACAGATAAATTAACTCATTCCCATCTTTATCTTTTGGTATATGAAATTTGTTTCTGTAATCTGATAAATCGTCTAATTGATCTTGTTGCTTTGCATAATCAAGACCTAATTGATATTTGGACAATAGATGTTTTTTTTGGTTTTACCCAAAAATAGGAAAAATTGAAGCATTTAGAGAGTGTAAATAAACTTAATTATTCTTCAATTTCTATCTTAATATTTCTAATAAGAAGATTTCGGTCGCTTTCTGATCTTTTATGCTCTTTAGCTATTTTAATTCCATTAAATGTCGCATAGTTTTCGAAAGTATTAGAGATTGAAGGTTCTGCAGCATTGCCTTTTCTAAAACTCCATTCTCTTATGATAAAGTCTTTATCGTAATAAATATCATAGGCATCACCAGGTGTATAACCACCTTCACTTGGGTAAGTAATAGTCAATTTATTCATTTTGGAGTTACTAACTGGAGCCAGGACATCAATTTTTTCAGAATATGTAACCTCATCCCAAACCAATTGAAATGGTACAAGTGCCCAATATTTGTCATTGATAAATGCTCTATCTGAATTAATAGCAATTGAATCCATACTATTTCTATTGTAGTTTGTTGTATCGCTATTTCGAACTAAAGTGATGTCGTTTGTTTTAGGATTCCAAATCCAAGAACGACCACTATTTGGGACAGAATCATTACCTCCAAACGTAAATTCAAATGAGGTTACTTTATCCCAATTTTTGAAGCCATGTGCATTAGCAATTTTTTCCGCTGTTGAGAGTTCTTTTATTTCAGCTTTTTCATTAGATTCAGTCTGTTTACAAGAAATTATTAGAAAGCACAGACAAAATGTGAAAAGAATTGGTTTCATAAGATTGGTTTTCAACAAAGATATGAAACTCTTCCCTTAATGATTATCCTTAAGAAGTTGTGGAAACTTGTTTTGAAAACGACGTAATCTTGGAATTGAAACGTTTCTGATATAACTGCTATTTGGGTTAAGACGTTCATAATCTTGATGATAGGCTTCACCAATCCAAAATTGTTGAAATGGATACACTTCTGCCGCTATTTCTTCATTTAGGGCTTTAGCCAATTCAGATTTCTTTTTTAAAATTAATTGTTTTTGTTCTTCTGTTTGATAAAAAATAATAGATCGATATTGTGAACCTCTGTCTGGCCCTTGACCATTCACTTGAGTAGGATCTTGAGAACCAAAGTATACATCTATTAAAGTAGCAAAATCAACCACGTTCGGATCATATATTACTTCAACAGCTTCTGCATGTCCAGTTCTTCCTGTATTACTAGAGTCGTAAGTTGGGTTTTTAGTATGACCTCCAGAATAACCATTTATTACTTCATCAACTCCTTTGACACTTTCGTATACAGCTTCAACACACCAAAAACAACCACTTGCAAAATAAGCCCGAGCTTTTCCGTTTTCAATTGGTACAACAACAGGATCTTGATCAATTACAGTTTGTTGCTGAGTGGAGACTTGTGCTATATTTTGACAGCTAAATAATAGGCCAAAAATTAAAGTTGCGAAAGTATTTTTCATCAATTGTTATTTTGTTTTAACTATAGACGAATAAAGTAATGAATCCTTAATTTAATATGAATAAATTTTTAAAATAAAAAAGCCCCTTTAATATAAAGAGGCTATTGTTTTATGAGTATGAATTAAAGCTTTGCAAAAAGCTTTTCCATTTTAGTTTTTTCTTCTTCAGCTAATTGTGCATCAACCAATATTCTTCCACTATGCTCATCAGTAATTATTTTTTTACGAGAAGCAATTTCTGCTTGTACCTGAGGCGGAATAGTAAAGAAAGAACCACCTGAAGCGCCACGTTCTATAGCAACCACTGCTAAACCATTTTTAACATTGTTTCTAATTCTGCTGTAGGCTGCCACTAATCGTTCTTCAATCTGTTTTTTATATTCTTCAGATTTCTTAATTAAAGCTTTTTCCTCTTTTTCAGTTTCAGCAAGAATAGCATCCAACTCACTTTTTTTATGTTTAAGGTGTTCATCACGTTCTTTTAAACGTCCTTTAGTTTCAGTAATCACCTCATTTTTTTGTTCAATTTGAACTTTATATTCTTTAATATGTTTTTCAGCTAATTGAATTTCAAGCTCTTGATATTCAACTTCTTTTGTTAAAGAATTGAATTCTCTATTATTTCTAACATTTTTTTGCTGCTCAGCATATTTCTTGATTAGCACTTTTGCTTCTTCAATTAAATTCTTTTTAGATTTAATTTGCTCATCAAGATCTGCAAGACTTTCGTCTAATTTCTGCAATCTTGTATTTAATCCTTCAACTTCGTCTTCAAGGTCACGTACTTCTAAAGGCAATTCACCTCGCACATTTTTAATTTCGTCTACTCGTGAATCAATTAATTGTAAATCGAAAAGTGCTCTTAATCTTTCTTCAACAGAAACTTCTTTCTTTTTAGCCATGTTTAATAATACTTTACAGGATTGGTTTTTATCTTTGATAAAATGATTGCAAAATTAGCAATTTTTTTCGTAAGATAAGTGGCTATTAGATTTTTTGTGTACTGTTCGCTTTCATAGTGACCTATGTCTAATAAAATAAGATTGTTTTCGGCCGCAAAAAAATCATGATATTTTAAATCTGAAGTAACGTAAGCATCTGCTCCTGAGGCTTTTGCTGCATTAATAGCAAAACTTCCCGATCCACCTAAGACAGCTACCTTTTTAATTGGCTTATTTATCAAATTGGAATGCCTTATACATTCTGTGTTCATTTGTTCTTTGAGATGTTTCAAAAATTCTTCTTCTGACATCTGTATTTCCAATTCGCCAATCATTCCCATCCCAATATTTTGATTCTTATTTTCAATTGTGGTTATTTCATAGGCAACTTCTTCATAGGAATGCGTTTTAAATAAGGTTTGTAGCACTTTAGACTCCAAATGTTTGGCAAAGGTCATTGTTAGTTGCACTTCCTCTTCTTCTTGTAACATTCCTTTATTTCCAATTGTTGGATTCGAATTTTCATCACCTTTAAAAGTTCCTATTCCTTCAATATTATAACTACAATTGCTATAGTTACCAATATTACCAGCTCCAATACTGAAAAGAGACTCCCTCACTGCATCTAATTCTTTCTTTGGTACGTATGTAGTCAATTTTTTAATTGTACCAACTTGAGGAATTAAAATTGATTTATTAGTTAATCCTAATTTCTCACAAATCATATGATTCACACCTTGTAAAGCATTGTCTAAAGCTGTATGTATTGCAAAAATGGCAATATCATGTTGAATTGCTTTCATGACAACGCGCTCTACATATGTTTTCCCCGTAAGTTTTTTTAAGCCTTTAAAAATAATAGGATGAAAACTTACAATTAGATTGCAATTGTTTTCAATTGCTTCATCAACAACAGCTTCAAGTGTATCTAAAGTAACTAATATGCCTGATACGTTTTGTAGCTTGTTACCAACTAATAAACCAACATTATCAAAATCTTCAGCATAGGAGAGAGGTGATAAGTCTTCTAAATGATCAATTACATCTTGAACAGTCATAAAATTTGCGTTAATTTGAACAAATATAAAATATTTACATTCGTCTGGGTGAAAATTTTACGCTACATATTACTTCCCATTGTACCAATCTATTATCTAATTACATGGTTGCGAAACGTATTCTACGATATTGGGTTCTTTAAGTCCACATCATATGATTTACCAATTATCTGTGTTGGAAATTTAAGTGTTGGTGGTACAGGAAAAACGCCAATGGTAGCGCATCTAATTGAAATTTTAAATACGAACAATCTGGTGGCATCTCTTAGCAGAGGATACAAACGCAAATCGACAGGTTTTGTCTTGGCAGATAATAATGCTACTGTTGAAACAATTGGTGATGAACCTTTTCAGCTCTTTAAAAAGTTTGAAGGGATAATAGTGAGTGTTGCAGAAAATAGGCGACAAGGAATTTTTAATTTAGAAAGTTTAGATTCAGTGCCAGATGTTATTTTGTTGGACGATGCATTTCAGCATAGAAAAGTAAAAGCTGGATTGAATATATTATTAACATCTTATAACAACCTTTATATTGACGATTTACCTTTGCCTACTGGAAATTTGCGAGAACCAGCTTCTGGGGCAAAACGAGCCCATATAATAGTTGTTACTAAATGTCCAGAGAATATTTCTGAAGATGAGAAAGCATCAATAAAAAAGAGACTGCAGATTTTACCACACCAACTGGTTTATTTTAGTACGGTTATATATAGTAAATCAATACTATCATCTGAAGATAATAGATTATTAAAATCGTTAAATCAATCATTTACATTAGTTACAGGAATTGCTAATTCTGAACCATTGGTAGAATACTTGCAAAAATCTGGTTTTAATTTTAATCATTTAAATTATCCAGATCATCATGAATTTTCGGAAGGAGAAATAGCTGAAATAAATAAAAATGACTTTGTACTAACCACTGAAAAAGACTATTGGCGTTTGGTTGAAAAAGTCAATACCCAATTATATTATCTTCCTATAGAGATTAAAATTTCTGCTGAAAAGGACTTTAATGAGTCTATTCTAAATTTTGTTTCCAGATATTAGGCTGAAACTCTTTCGTTAGGAAAGTTGGTGAATAGTTTCTTCTCGAAATCTTCCTGTTTAAATGGCTTGGCAATAATATCGGTAAATCCAGCATTATTAAATTCTTGCATTTTGTCTTCAAGAGTGGCTGATGTTATGGCATAAATTGTAAGCTCTTTATTAAAACTTCTAATTCGCCTAGTAGCTTCAAAGCCACTAATTCCAGGCATATTAATATCCATAAAGATTACGTCGTAGGTAGTTTCTTTAGCAAGTGCAACTGCATCTTCACCGTTACTAACTATATCACAGGTTAGATTCATTTTACCTAAAATCTTTTTTGTGATGGTTTGATAAATTTTGTTGTCTTCTACTACTAATATTTTCACAGTTCTAAAATTTGGTTTTCAAAGTGTTTTACTTTTAAATTCGTTCAATGGACTAATTACATTTATTAGTAATTAGGCTGAGGCTTTTTCTTTCGATAATGCTGTAAATAATTTCTTTTCAAAATCTTCTTGTTTAAACGGTTTTGATATAATGTCATCAAATCCAGCTTCATCAAATTCTTGCATTTTGTCTTCAAGGGTTACAGCTGTTAACGCAAAAATTGTCAGCTCTTTATCAAAGCTTCTTATACGTTTAGTGGCTTCAAGTCCACTTATTCCAGGCATATGGATATCCATAAGTACCACGTCATAAGTAATCTCTTTAACACGCTCAACAGCATCTTCGCCATTGTCAACAATGTCGCAATTAAGGTTCATTTTATTTAGAATCTTTTTTGTGATCATTTGATTGATCTTATTATCTTCGACCACTAAAATTTTCACATTTTCTAGATCTAGTTCATTAAGTTTATCACCAAAGTCGTTAGATCTTTCTTTTACAACTTCATTGGTTTCTTGTAGTGGTAATTCCACTGAGAACTTAGTGCCTTCACCAAGTTTACTTTTCATATAAATTTTTCCATTTAGGATTTCAATAAGTCCTTTAACAATGGAAAGTCCGAGTCCAGTTCCTCCGTATTTACGATTAATTTGGACCGACCCTTGTGAGAAACTTTCAAATAGACTCTGTTGTTTCTCCTTACTGATTCCAATACCATTATCTTCTATTTCAAGTCTGATATGAATCTGTTTTTTGCTTTTCTTGGTTTGAATAACCCGCACCCAAATATCACCATCTTTGGTAAATTTTATGGAGTTGCCAATAAGGTTAATTAAGATTTGAGAAATCTTCAATTGGTCGCCATTAAAAACTTCTGGTAGTTTTTTATCATATTCAAAATGAATGACCACATTATTATCAATCGCTTGATTATTTAAGGCAGCAATCACATTTTCTGTCTTGTATTTCAGGTTGAATATTTCGGGATCAAGCTCTACTTTATTCGCCTCAATTTTATTAATCTGTAGAATATCATTAATAAAAGTAAGAAGATAGTCACCTGAAAATTTCAATGACTTTAAATGCTGCATTTGTTCTGGTTTCGGATTTTCTTCCATCAACATATTGGTCAGACCAGTTACAGCATATAGAGGTGTTCGCAATTCATGAGTTACTGTTGAAAGGAAATTTGATTTGGTTTTCGCAGCAATTTCAGCACGTTCCTTTTCCGTCAATAATTCTTCATTTTTCTTATACAACATATTGTTGGTTTTTAACCTAATGTTGTTGTTTTTGTATAATGACAATGTGAGAAGAGATAAAATTGTAATGAGTGCAACACTCAAAATAGTTGTTAGTTTGGTTAAACTACTTGCTTCATTTTTTTCTTCTAATTCGTCTGCTTGACTTTGTATTAGGGCATTCTGATTGTCTATAGTAAATTGAACTCGTTTTTCTGGAGACAAATTCTCTTTTTTAATATTTAAAATAGAGTCATTTAGCTTGATATAATACCTTAAATTTTCGTTTGCAAGGTCGTGAGCACCAGTACTAGAGTAGATTTCGCTTAAGGTTCGATATCCATCATTTAAGACTTCAAGTTCTCCTATTTGCTGTGCAAGCTGTGAACCTGCTTTCGTTTGTGCGAGAGCCTTATCATTTTTGCCTTGTTTTAATGCTACTTTACCACTATTGATTAAGGCAGAACTTTCAGTGACTGATAATTCATACTTTTTGGAGAGAATTATTGCTTTATCTAGTGAAACATTGGCTTGATTTAAATTTTCTAAACCTAAATGTGCTTTGCCTTGATACAATGCAACCTCCGCGATTAATTCGTTTAAGTTTTCTTCTTCGAATATGGTATTAGCAGATTTAAAATAATCTAAGGCTTTGTCATAATCTTTATTTCTTAAATGAATGATGCCATATACAAATCGCGAGAATGCTAAATTTACCTCATCTTCAATGTCAGATTGTATAGCAATAGCTCTTAAAACTGAAGATTTTGCTTCATTTATTTCATCAATATTTTGTTGAAGGTTTGCAAGCTGAGACAGGATAATCGCTTCATTTTTTCTATCACTGATCTCTTCGGCAACAACCAAAGCTTGTTTCAATGCCTTAATAGCGTCATAAAAATTACCTCGAGCCTCTTCTTGCTCAGCATTACTTATAAAAACGCTTATTCGATTTTTTTCTAGGAGGTTTGCCCCCTCAAAATCTTGAGGGTAACTAGTTGTAGAAATTACGACAAAAAAGACAAATATGTAATATTTGATTCGGGACACTTTATGTCATTTTATCGACAAATATAACAAAATGTTCGATAAAATGCACTTTTTTTAGATAAATCTAACTTTTTATGTTAATTTTTTCTTCTGAAATAATTAGGATAAGATCTATAATTCTATGTGAATAACCAGATTCATTATCATACCATCCAATAATTTTAACCATATTTCCAATAACTGAAGTCATTAGTGCATCAAAAATACAAGAGTGGGAATTACCTATAATATCTACTGAAACTATAGGATCTTCAGTGTATTGAATGATACCTTTAAATTGATTCTCCGAGGCATATTTAAAAGCACTATTAATTTCATTTACAGAAACTTGACTAGTAACATTAAAGGTTATATCAGTTAAAGAACCATTAGGAACAGGTACTCTTATGCCACAGCCACCAATGGCATGAGATAAGTCAGGAAATATTTTGGTGAGTGCTTTAGCTGCTCCGGTTGTTGTTGGAACTATTGATTGTCCTGCTGCTCTGGCACGTCTTAAATCAGTATGTGGTTGATCATGCAAACTTTGATCTGTTGTATAAGAATGAATGGTGGTAATATATGCTTGTTCTATTCCGCATAAATCATTTATAACTTGCATCATTGGTGCTGCATTATTGGTTGTACAGGATGCATTTGATATAATTGCATCAGAATTGTTTAAAATTGCATCATTTACGCCTACTACAACCGTTTTAATGGTATCATCCTTAGGTGGTACCGCCAATATCACTCTTGAAGCACCATTTTCTATGTGATACTGCAAATCTTCAACTGATTTAAATTTACCTGTAGCCTCAACAACAAAGTCAATATTAAATGGCTTCCAATTAATGTTTTTAGGGTGATTTTCACTTAAAAGTGGGATATTTCTATCATTTATAACTATTTGATTGTGATTATGCGTAATGTTGGCATTTAGAACACCATGAATGCTATCATATTTTAATAGATGACTAAGTGTTCTAGCATCTGCAAGATCATTAATTGCTACAATTTGAATATTAGGATGATTTTGTAAAAGTCTGAATAGACGTCTACCAATTCTACCGAAGCCATTTAAAGCAACATTAATCATAGCTAATTAATATGTTTTTGTGCCTTATATGAAGATCTTACAAGTGCACTGCTTTCCACATGCCTAAATCCTAGATCTAAGCCAATTTGCTCAAACTCTTTGAACTGGTCAGGTGTAATAAATTGTTTTACAGGAAGATGTTTTTTGCTTGGTTGCAAATATTGACCAATAGTAACAACATCAACATTTGCGTTTTTTAGATCGTGCAAAGTTTCGATTACTTCGTCTTTAGTTTCACCTAATCCAAGCATGATTCCAGATTTAGTACGTCTTTGCCCTTGTTCTTTTAAGTAACTTAAAACGCCTAAACTCCTATCATATTTCGCTTGAATTCGCACTTCTCTAGTTAAACGACGAACAGTTTCCATGTTATGTGATACTACCTCTGGAGCTACCTCAATAATTCTATTAATATGACGTTCAACACCTTGAAAATCTGGTATGAGTGTTTCTAAGGTTATTTCAGGATTCATACGTCTGATGGCTTTAACCGTTTCAGACCACATGATGCTTCCCATATCTTTTAAATCATCTCTATCAACGCTGGTAACAACAGCATGTTTAATCTGCATTATTTTGATTGAACGAGCTACTTTTTCTGGCTCATCCCAATCAACACTTTCAGGTCGTCCAGTTTTAACGCCACAAAATCCACAAGAACGTGTGCAAGTATTACCGAGAATCATGAATGTTGCAGTACCTTCTCCCCAACATTCCCCCATATTGGGACAGCTACCAGAAACACATATTGTGTTCAGATTATACTTATCGACCAATCCTCGAAGTTCGGTATATTTTTTACCTGTTGGAAGTTTAACTCGAAGCCATTTTGGCTTTGGTTGACGTTCAGGTTTTATGTTTGAAGCTGTTTTTGTTTCCATCAATTAAATTGCGTCGACAAAGATACAAAGTATTCTAATAATAAGCTTAAAATGTAGTGAGATACCAAATACCAAAACCTAGAAGAAATGCAATACCCATCCAGCTTAAAACATGCATAAATTTAGACGGTCTCCATTCTTCAGGTGTGTGCTTACTACTAATGACCATATAATTTATAATTGCAAAGAAAGGAGCTGTTAAAAAAGACAAGATGGTAGCAATCTTTACTAAAAGTCCCATTTCAGACACGAAAAAGAAAAAGATACATATTGTTCCAATAGCCAATAGAATAATCCAAAACAAATAGCCTAATTTATAATCCTTATCTACTAAAAGTTCAATAGTTCTATCCATAGCTCTTGGCTGTGCATCGAGAGTCGTAATAGTGGTACTAAACATAGTTGTAAATGCGGCAACTCCAATTATTATATAGGCCCAATCCCCTAAACTTGAAGTGTACATCTCGATTAATTGGCCAGCAAATTCCCCAGAATTTGCACTAAAGGTCTCATTGCCAAAATGCATAATAAACGTGCCTAATAATACAAAACAAATCCCTAAAATTATAGTCCCAATATAACCAAGGTTAAAATCAAAAAGTGCATTTTTAGGTGTGAATTCCTCTGTAGTTTTTTTCTTTTCAACTACCCAAAGAGAATTCATCACAGAAATATCTAATGGTCCAGGCATCCAACCCATAAATGCTATGAGGAAAGCAATTTCTACACTATTATTAGGTAAAATTTGCTTGATTGATAACGCATGTTCATTGTTGATAAAAGCTACTACTACGGCCAATAAAGTGCTTAAAGTGAGCACGATAATAACAAATTTCATCAAATTATCTAAAAGCTTATATTTTCCAAAAATTAATAGAAAGAAACAAATTGACAAGATGATTACTGTCCAAACTTCAATACTCACAAAATCCCCAAATAACGATGATGCCAAACCTGCCGTAACAATAGTTACTGCAGTTTGAATCGTGAACATGGTAAATAATGTGATTAAGAAATAAGCGATTAAAACACCTTTGCCCAACTTTTTATATCCAGCTAATAAACTTTCGCCAGTAGCAGAGGCATATCTTGGTCCGTATTGAAAAAATGGATATTTAAATAGATTTACTAACAGTAAAGCCCAAATTAAACTCAATCCAAAATCTGCTCCAGCACGTGTTGATTGAACCAAATGTGAAACTCCTATAGCTGCGCCTGCAAATAAAAGCCCAGGTCCAAGTTTTTTTAAATCGAGACTCATTTTTGTTGGATGATTTCCGCCAATAACTTTTTAGCTCTCAATAGTTTAACTTTTATATTACTCATAGGCTCATTTAGTTCATTAGCAATTTCTTCATAAGTCAATTCCTGAAAATATCTCAAATTTATTACTGCCTGATAGTGCGGTTTTAATTTTTTAATATCACGTAGAAGTTTTGCTAAATTTTGTTCGGTTATAATTTTGTCTTCAGGTGTTGGAGATTCATCTATAATGTTTAGAACTTGGTCATCATGTTCGTCTGATGAACTATGAGAGATAGAAGATTTTTGCTTACGAAGCATATCCACATGTATATTTTTTGAAATGGTTATCAACCAGGTTTTAAATTTATAGCGTTCATCATAGGTTGCCAATTTATCAAAAGCGCGAGAAAAAGTTTGTATAGCAATATCTTCAGCATCATTTTCATTTTTGGTTCGTTTTAGCAAATAACCGTAAAGGTCATTCCAAAAGTTATCTAACAGAAAATTAAATGCAATTTGATTGTTCTCTTTTGCTTTTTTAATCGCTTCTTTTATCTCCAAATGTGTGATTTTGAGGTAAGATTTGAGATAAAGATAATTAATTGTGAACTAATTAAAAATAATTCAAGAAAAGGTAGAAAAACTAATAGATCAAGTTCATTTAGTTTTTTTGCAGAGAGACCAACTATAATAAATAGGAACAAAAATCTAAAGAGTGCCAATAACAGCACCCATTGAAGTTGGAAGGTGGTTATTAAAAGTGATACAAACAGAATCCAAAAAGCTAATTGAGACAGAAAAAAAAGTGTCAATATTACTTTATGGAAAAATTTGTAATGACTTGCAGTTGTTACATGTCTCCTTTTTTGATGTTTCCATTTCTTAAAAGAGGAATTAGGTATAGATTCTGTAAAACTTTCCCTATTAAAATTTATGGTAGTATTTTTTGAAGTGGCCACTTGATTTACAAACAAATCATCATCACCAGAACGTATTTGGATATGACTTGTGAATCCTTTAGAATTAAAGAATTCCTCTTTTCTATAAGCCAAATTTCTGCCAACTCCCATATAAGGCATGCCTATTTTAGTGAATGAAAAATATTGAATTGCGGTCAATAATGTTTCAAAACGTATAAGCTTATTGAGTAGACTTTTTCTAATTTTATTATAAGCACCATAACCAAGAACAATAGTTTTTTTATTAGTAAAGTGACTGCTCATTGATTTAATCCACTGATTTGATACCGGGTGACAATCGGCATCAGTAAAAAGTAAAAAGTTGTATTGTGCTATTTTAATACCAAGTGTCAAGGCGTATTTTTTCTTACTTAAAAAAGTGTCGTTCGGAGCAACATCAACCACTTTTATGTTAGGATGCTTCTCCTCAAAATTTTTCATTACCAAAAAACTATCATCATCTGAAGCATCATTTATTAGTATGATTTCAAATTTAGGATAGTCTTGTGCTATAATTTTCGGTACAAATTCTTTTAAATTATCACTTTCGTTTTTTGCACAAATGAGAACTGAAACACCAACATTTTTTTGAGATGGTTTTTCGTCTTTAGAAAATGCAAACTTTGAAAAAATAACTACGTAAAAAATAAATTGAATTAATACAATAACTATAAACAAAAGAAACAGTATAGTTAAAGTAGACATGAACTAACTAAGAATGTTGAGATTCATTACAATCATCAAATTGATCTGGCATTTTACCACAAAACCCACAAGCTTGTCCATCTTTATTAAGTAATGGATTTTGACTAGCACACGTGCCGGCAAATTCACCGTCCTTTTTTGCCCATAGTTTAATGGCAATTCCTGCAATACACAGACCTAATAAAACAAATGTAATTAAGAGTAATTTCATGCTAGAAAAGCTTTTGACAAAGATAAGGATTAGCATTAAATAGAGAAGACTAAATTGTTTATTTTAGTCTTAGATGATTTCAAAAGAAATAGTATTGTAAAAAAAAAGGAAGCTGAAAAGCTTCCTTTTAATTAATTATCTTTTGTTTTCAACGGAATTTCAGCCACTGAATTTTCTAGGGAGGCTTCAGAGTTGCCACCTTTAGGCTCAATAGTGATACTCAAACTTAAAGCATCCTCTATATATGGGACAGATTTAAGGTTTCTGTTATTGTTGTCTAAAATACCTAAGTTAATCATCTTGTCTTGCATTTGCGCCCACATTTGGTAACATTCGTCATCTGACAATTCTGGCAAGCTCACAACATCAATTAAGGATGATTTTTCAACTGGATTAATATAGGCAACGGCTTTTAAATCTTCAGCTCTATTATTTCCTCTCAATAAATATTTTTGAGTTTCCGGATTATCAAGACGAATTAATTTTTTCATGACATCATTGAGCATATTATTATTTTGCTCTATATCATTTCTGAGATCAAAAATTTCGTCTGCGATTACATTATTTTCAAGTTCTAACACTTTGTTCTGACTGTAATACATATAAGTTGTTACTGCAAAAGCAATTGCGGCGATACTAGCTGCAACACTCATCCAATAAGGCATTCTACGTCTAGTATTTAGTTTAACCACGGACGTGTCATCAATTGAATGCAAAATGCTTTCAAGCATATTTTTGGAAGGTTGAACGGCCTGTGCTTTGGCTGTTAGCTCAAGTTGATCTTGTAAAAGATCGTATTCTTCTTTTATTTCTGGATAATTGGTAAGATATACCTCTACTTTAGAAGTTTCAGCTTCGGTTGATTCGCCAACCAAATATCTTTCCAGTAAACCAGAATTTAAAAAGTCTTGTAGTTTTTTTTCCATAATTCTTGTTTTAAGGATTGTAGATTTTTTTCAATTCTCGCAATCCTATTTTTAATCTAGACTTTATGGTACCTAACGGAATATCGAGTTCTTCACTTGCTTCCTGTTGTGTCATGCCTTCAAAAAACAAGGCTCTCAACACAATTTGATACTTATTGTCTAACGTGGCAACATGTTTTTGTAAATCAATGGTATCTTGATTCAGTCCTGATGTTGTCAATTTATATACGTTAGAATCAGATATTTGGACTTCTTTCTCAAATTTAAGTCTGTGGCTTCGCAATTTATCAATAGCAGTATTTCTCGCAATTCTATAGAGCCAGGTAAAGAGTTTAGCTTTTGACGCATCATACTTCTTAGCATATTTCCATACCTTAATAAAGCTTTCTTGCAATGCATCCTCTGCTAGTGCTTCATCTTTAGTGACTTTAATAATTACACCAAATAAAGCACTTGAGTAATTTTCATAAATGAGAGGCAAGGCGCGTTGATCACCTTCCTTTAATAAATTTACTATGTGCTGTTCTAATTTTGAAACCAAAGCTAAAAATGTAGTTTTTCCTAATTATTTAAAGTTACAATAATCGAGGCAACAACTGTACCAAGATATTTTATTTGGTAGCATAACGTTGTGATTCATAAAATATTTACTTCAGCCTCTAAATTTATTCCAAAAAGACGCTTTATTGTTGATTGTATCAACTTAGAAAGCTCAAAAATGGCTTCGCCATCTGCATTGCCATAGTTGACTAGAACCAACGCCTGATTTTTATGAACACCATAATTCTTAAATGTTTTTCCTTTGAATCCAGCTTTTTCAATCAACCAACCAGCTGGTATCTTTACCAATTCATCTGATAATTTATAATTTGGAATTTTCGGAAAATTTAATTTAAGTTCTTGATACTTTGTGATTGAGACTATTGGGTTTTTAAAGAAACTACCACTATTTCCAATCTCTGCTGGATCTGGTAATTTTGATTGCCTAATTTTAATAACGGCATTAGATACATCAATAATGCTAGGTGTATCAATACTTTTTATTTTTAATTCATCTTGAATCGCGCCATAGTTTGTTTTTAAAACATGATTCTTTTTGCTTAATTTAAATGTAACACTTGTAATAATGTAATTGCCTTTTTCTTTTTGTTTAAAAATGGAATTTCTATAGTCGAATTCGCATTCTTCTTTGTTGAAAGTTACACTATTTAAAGATTTAGTTTGTAAGGCTTCACAGCTTTCAAACACATCTTTTAATTCAACACCATAAGCACCAATATTTTGAATAGGAGCAGTGCCAACATTACCTGGAATTAAAGAAAGATTTTCAATTCCTCCAAAATTTTGATCCAAACACCAGAGAACAAATTCATGCCAATTTTCGCCGGCTGAAACTTTAACCAATACAGAATCTTCAGTCTCTGAAATAATCTCTTTTCCTCTAAGGTCTACATGAATTACCAAAGCGTCCACATCTTTGGTCAGTAGAATATTACTTCCACCTCCTAGAATTAATTTGTTGGAATAAGAGTCTAGTCCCAAACAGTTTATTAATTCTTCAATTGACTTGACGGAAATAAAGTTTTTGGCAATGACATCAAGACCAAAAGTATTGTATGATTTAAGAGATTTATTGGTTTGTAACTGCATTAATCTTGGTACACTTTTAAGGCCTGATCTAATATATGAACTGCTTTTAATAAACTTTCTTTTTTCAATACATATGCGATTCTGACCTGATTCTTTCCTAGTCCCTCTGTTGAATAGAATCCTGCAGCAGGTGCTACCATAACTGTGTTTCCATCTACATGAAAACTTTCTAAAAGCCATTGAGCAAAAGCATCAGAATTTTTTACAGGTAACTCAGCAATACAGTAAAAAGCGCCATTAGGTTTGGCAACTTTAACTCCTTCTATTTTATCTAAAGCCTCAATTAATGTATTTCGTCTTTCAACGTATTCATCAATTACATCATCAAAATAACTTTGAGGTGTTTCCAAGGCAGCTTCACTGGCAATTTGTGCATATGTTGGAGGCGACAATCTTGCCTGTGCAAATTTCAAGGCAGTTGCTATTACTTCTTTATTTTTTGAAACAATGCAACCAATCCGTGCGCCACACATGCTATAACGTTTAGATACAGAATCAATTATAATAGCATGTTCTTCAAGACCTACTTCTTGCAATACAGAATAATGTTCAAGACCATCATAGGTAAATTCGCGATAGACTTCGTCTGCAATTAAAAATAAGTTGTGTTTTTTAACAATGGCCGCCAGCTTCTTGATTTCTTCTTTACTATACAAATAACCAGTTGGATTACCTGGATTACAGATTAAAATGGCCTTAGTATTAGATGTAATTAGTTTTTCAAATTCTTCAATTGCTGGCAAAGAAAAGTTAGTTTCTATTTTTGACACAACAGGAACAACCTTAACACCAGAGGCTGTTGAAAATCCATTATAATTGGCATAAAATGGTTCTGGAATAATGACTTCATCGTTAACATCCATTATACTACCAAAAGTGAATAGAAGGGCCTCACTACCTCCAGTAGTAACAATAATATCATTAGCATCTACTTCAATATCATTCTTTGCATAGTATGATGAAATTTTTTGCCTGTATTCTTCTGAACCCTCAGAACGACTGTATTCAATGACTTCTAGGGTGTTATTCCTAACGGCATCTAGAGCTACTTGCGGTGTTTTAATATCAGGTTGACCAATATTTAAATGAAATACATTTATACCATTTTTTTTTGCTTGTTCGGCATAGGGTACCAATTTTCTAATTGGTGATTGTGGCATGGCTTTGCCTTTATTTGAAATACTTGGCATTTGGTTGAGTTTGAACCTTGCAAAGTTGCGAAATTATTCTTAAAGTTTTTGTAAAATGAATCCTATTTAGAATTATTTAACTAAAAGATTTGTAAATTGGAGTAAGCCTATGGTATTTATGGTTAAACGAGCATTACTACTCTTTTTATTGATGATTTTTTGCAGTGCTATTCAAGCTCAGGGCAAATTTATTTTACAGAAATCTAATCACGATAAAATTAATTTCAAATTAATTAATAACCTGATCATTTTTCCGGTTGAGGTAAATGGTGTGGAGTTGTCATTTATGCTTGATACAGGAGTGAGTAAACCTATTATTTTTAATTTTTTGAATATCACAGAGGCCCTTCAAATAAATCAGGCAGAACGTATTTATATTCGGGGCTTGGGCGAAGGTGAGGCTATAGAAGCTTTAAAGTCAAAAAATAATATATTTAGAATTGGCAACGCCATAAATATTAATCAAGACCTTTATGCCGTTTTTGATCCTGCTTTTAATTTTGCACCTAGACTTGGTGTACCAATCCATGGGATAATTGGCTACGATTTTTTAAAAGATTTTATTGTTGAAGTTAATTATTCAAATCGGTTTATTAAATTACATAAACCAGAGACTTACAAACAAAAAAATTGCCCTAATTGTGAGACCCTTGGCCTTCAGTTCTTAAATAATAAACCTTATATAGAAACCCTTATTGAAATAAATGGTAATGATATACCAGTAACTTTATTGATAGATTCTGGTGGTAGTGATGCCCTTTGGCTCTTTGAGGACAATCGAAAGAATATTACTATTCCTGAAAAATATTTTGATGATTTTTTAGGAAGAGGATTAAGTGGTAAAGTTTTTGGAAAGCGCGCTAGAATCACTAGTATTTCGATTAAGGATTATAAATTATCTGAAGTGAATGTTGCATTTCCAGATTCATCATCAATTTCGTTTGCCAGAAAGTTTAAAAATAGAAACGGCAGTCTTTCTGGAGAAATATTAAAGCGCTTTAATATCATATTTGATTATCCTAATAATAAGATGACATTTAAGCGTAACAGAAATTTCTCAAGACCCTTTTATTACAATAAAAGCGGCATTGAATTAGAGCATGATGGTGTTCGTGTAATCAAAGAAGTTAATAAAGATTTTGAACCTGTTTCTTTTGATAGCGCCAACCAATCTGTCGCGACACAAAGTATCATATTTGCAGGCTCATACAAGTATGTATTAGCACCATCATTTAAAATAGTTGAATTGCGTAAAAACTCCCCTGCATTGTTAGCCGGACTTAAAGTTGATGATGTTATTTTAAGTATTAATGGTAAACATGCACATACTTTAGATTTGGCAGAATTAATTCAAATCTTTTATGGTATAGATGGTAAACGTATAAAATTATTGATAGATAGAAAGGGCAATCAAATGAAGTTCGACTTTAAATTGGTTTCATTACTATAAAAAAATCCCCAATCATTTCTGATTGAGGATTATCTATTTTTAGTAAAAGTTGCTAATTCTGTTCTATCAGACTTTTATTTTTCTTTTCAAGTACACTAGTTTTACTAGGATCAATTACATTTCCTTTAATTTTAAGAGCAACAGTGGCTCTTTCGGCATTAGAAGTTACTGTAATTGTTTTTCTAATTGGCATCACTCTTTTTGTGTCATATTTAACTTCAATAGTGCCAGATTCTCCAGGCATTATTGGTTGATCAGACCACTTTGGAACAGTACAACCACAACTTGATTTCACTTTAGAAATCACTAACGGTTCCGTTCCATCATTTGTAAATTCAAAAACTCGTAATCCATCAGCACCTTTTTCTATGGTACCATAATCAATAGTTTCGGTTTTAAATTTAATTTTAGCGCCTTTGGTATTCTGAGCAGAAACTGCTACAGAAAAAAGACCTAAAAACAAAATTGTCATAAAATTTTTCATTGCTTTAAATTTTAATTCGTTGTAAACATACTTACTTTTTATACTTTCTGCAAAATTATTGGATGTAATGCACAAACATGAGTACTTTCAGCACGTATAATTGTACCTTATAATTTTTCAAAAAGTAAATAATAAGTACTTTTGCTCCTTAATATTCAAAAACTATTCCAAAGTATGTCAATTCCATCGCAATATGACGCTATTCAAGTAGAAGACAAGTGGTACGAGTATTGGATGAAACACAACTATTTTCATTCAACACCAGACAGTAGAGAGGCTTATACTATTGTTATCCCGCCACCTAACGTTACTGGAGTTTTGCATATGGGACACATGCTTAATAATACCATTCAAGATGTCTTGATTCGTCGTGCACGATTAAAAGGTTATAACGCATGTTGGGTTCCTGGAACTGATCACGCTTCTATAGCCACTGAGGCGAAAGTAGTTGACAAACTTAAAAAAGAAGGTGTAGAAAAGACAGACCTTTCACGTAAAGAGTTCCTTGATCACGCATGGGACTGGACACATAAACATGGAGGAATAATTTTAGAGCAATTAAAAAAACTTGGCGCATCCTGTGATTGGGATCGTACTAAGTTTACCATGGATGATGATCTCTCTGAGGCTGTTATAGATGTGTTTATTGATCTCTATAAGAAAGGACTCATTTACCGAGGCTATAGAATGGTAAATTGGGATCCTGAGGCTCAGACAACACTATCTGATGAAGAAGTTCAACATATTGAACGAACAGACAAATTGTATTATGTTAAGTATCAAATTGAAGGCGAAGACAGTTTTGTAACCATAGCAACTACACGACCTGAGACTATATTGGGTGATTCTGCTGTGTGTGTTAACCCAAACGATGATAGATTCAAAGACTTAAAAGGAAAGAATGTCATTGTACCGATTTGTGAGCGTGTAGTACCAATAATCATGGATGAATATGTTGATATGGAATTTGGTACTGGTTGTTTAAAAATTACACCAGCTCACGATGTTAATGATAAGGAAATTGGTGAACGACATAATTTGGAAGTGATAGACATTTTAAATGATGATGGCTCATTAAATAGCTTCGGATTGCATTTTCAGGGAATGGACAGAGTTGTAGCGAGAAAAGCGGCAGCAGAAGAACTTGATACATTAGGTGTTTTGGTTAAATCCGAAGACTATACTCACAAAGTAGGAACAAGTGAACGAACAAAGGCTGTTATTGAGCCAAAAATTTCAGTACAATGGTTCTTAAAGATGAAGGATTTGGCAAAACCTGCTTTAGATAATGTCATGAATGATACCATACAGTTTCATCCAGCAAAGTTTAAAAATTCTTATAAGCATTGGATGGAAAATGTACGTGACTGGAATATTTCTAGACAGTTATATTGGGGACATCAGATTCCGGCATATTATTATGGCGAAGGTGTGAACGATTTTGTTGTCGCAAAATCAGAGGAGGCGGCTTTTGAACTTGCCAAGGAATTAAAGAAAGATCTCAAAATTGAAGAATTGAGACAAGAGTCTGATGTAGTTGATACTTGGTTTTCGTCATGGCTTTGGCCAATTTCAGTGTTTGATGGTATAAGGAATCCTGAGAATGAAGAAATCCAGTATTACTATCCAACCAATGATTTGGTTACCGCGCCAGAAATTATGTTTTTCTGGGTGGCACGTATGATTATAGCAGGATATGAATATAGAGGTGAATTGCCATTCAAGAATGTTTACTACACTGGAATTGTGCGTGATAAGCAAGGAAGGAAAATGAGCAAATCTTTAGGAAATTCTCCTGATCCTATTGAATTAATTGAAAAATATGGCGCTGATGGCGTTCGTGTTGGAATGTTGATGTGTTCTCCAGCAGGGAATGATTTACCTTTTGATGAATCGCTTTGTGGTCAAGGAAAGGCGTTTTCAAATAAAATATGGAATGGCTTTAGACTTGTTCAAGGTTGGGATGTTGCAGACATTGAACAACCTACTTCTGCCAAAGTAGCCATAGAATGGTATGAGCATAAATTTCAGCAGACCTTGGTTACTATTGAAGATCATTATAGCAAATATCGTATCAGTGATGCGTTAATGGAAACATATAAGTTAATCTGGAATGATTATTCGTCATGGGTATTAGAGATGGTAAAACCAGCGTACCAGCAACCAATTGATAAAACTACCTATGATGCTATTATAGAAATACTAGAAAATAATCTCAAGATTTTACATCCATTTATGCCATTTTTAACAGAGGAAATTTGGCAATATATTGCGGAAAGAACACCAGAAGAAGCCTTAATAATTGCTGAATGGCCAGAATCTAAAACTATTGATAAAACTATCATTAATGATTTTGATTTTGCTTCTGAAGTAGTATCTGGAATCCGAACCATTAGAAAACAAAAAAATATAGCATTTAAGGACCCAATTGATCTCGCAGTATTGAACAATGATAATTCTTCATTATACTTTGATGTAGTGATTGCTAAACTTGGAAATATTGAAAATCTAACATATACCGATTCCAAAATTGAAGGCGCTTTAACCTTTAGGGTCAAGAGCAATGAATATTTTGTACCAATGGCTGGAGCAATAAACGTGGATGAAGAAATCAAGAAGCTTACCGAAGAGCTGAATTATACAAAAGGTTTTTTGAATTCTGTTCAAAAGAAATTGGCTAACGAACGTTTTGTGAATAATGCACCAGAACAAGTGGTGGCTATCGAAAAGAAAAAGGAAGCGGAAGCAATAGCAAAGATTGAAACCTTAAAAGCGAGTTTGGCGAGCCTTAATTAATCATTTTCTGTATAAAAAGTAATTAGTTACCAAATCAATGTATTGTTGTTTGGCTTCATCTTGACTAATATCTTGTGCTTGAAACAGCGCATTAGTTTTAAAGGCATTAATCAAGGGCTTTTTACCACTCGGTCTTCCATAGTCATTAGTCGCTTTCTTGTAATAAGCATAGAGTTTTAATAAAACGTCGGCAGGAAATGGTTCCGTATGTGAATTAATACGTGATACAGCCTCTCTAAATTCTATTTCTAATTCTTCAGAAGTCATTTCTTTTTCTCTGCAATAATTGTTTCACCTCCACGTACTTTTTGATTGAGTTGAACTTTAATATTAGTATCTAAAGGTAAAAACAAATCGACTCTCGACCCAAATTTTATAAACCCTTGATCTGATCCTTGTATGGCATGATCATTTTCTTTGGCATAGTTGACAATACGCTTAGCCAATGCACCAGCAATCTGTCTAAATAAAACCTTTCCATAATTAGCATTTTCTACCACAACCGTTGTACGCTCATTTTCTGTACTTGATTTTGGGTGCCATGCTACTAGGTATTTTCCAGGATGGTATTTGCTATAAATCACATTTCCACCAATTGGATACCGCGTAACATGAACATTTAAAGGCGACATAAATACGCTAACTTGAAGGCGTTTGTCTTTAAAGAATTCGTTCTCATCAACTTCTTCAATAACCACAACTTTACCATCTACAGGAGCAAGTACATGCTGGTCATTTGCAATTGTATGACGTTTCGGATTTCTAAAAAATTGAAGAATTAAAACAAAAAATATGAGAAGGGCTATTTGCAATCCTTTTTGTAATAATGGCATTCCTATAAATCCGTCGATTATGAAAAATGCAACTACGATAAAAACTAAAGTTGCAAAAATAATTTTATGACCTTCTTTATGAAACATACTTTAATATCCTTAAAAATAAATAGATAAATGGTGCTGCAAAAATAATACTGTCTAATCTATCCAACAAACCTCCATGACCTGGCATAATTATTCCGCTATCTTTGACATCGGCTTGACGCTTGTATTTAGATTCAACCAGATCTCCTAATGTACCAAAAACACTGACTATTATCGCCAAAATTAACCAATTATTAAAGGATAATGTATTGGTGTATTTGGCAATAAAAAAACTCCCAATACAAGCAAAAAATAGACCGCCAAGAAATCCTTCAACAGTTTTTTTAGGTGAAATGCTGGGGAACAATTTTTGCTTCCCAAAATTCTTACCAATTAAATAAGCAAATGAATCATTAATCCAAACTAAAATAAAACTACCAAGAAGGATATTAGGATTAAATTCATCATAATAGTTTGCAATTAATATGATAAATATAAAGGCACTTGAAATGTAAAATGTGGTATTGATATATCTTTTGGTAATTACCAATGACATTTTACCTGAAAAAAGATCTTTTATTAGAAAAAGCAATACAAAAATTGTCAATACATGTAGAATTTGAATGGCTTCATCAAATCCATTCATAGATTTTATAATTAGTTGCCAATAAGCAAATCCCAAATAGAGAATTGCAAATATTATATATGAGGCAATTCCTTTTTGATGAATGAGTTTATTAAATTCTGCCAGACAAATCAATCCGAAAATAAAAAACAGAGCAATTATAGTATGTTCTGAAAAAAGTGAAAGTATGAATAAAGAGGCATAAATTAATCCTGAAAATACACGTGTGCCAAGTTCTTTCACAAGCTATGCTTAAAGGTCTTCAAGTAGAAGTAAATATAAATTTTTTGAACTACTACCATAACTCAAGAAATCGTTGTCTTCCTGAGCAGTTTTAAAATGTTTTATGGTTGTAATATTAGTAGGAATTTTATCGCGATTCTTGTCTTTTATGCCACGTAATCCTTCGCTAATAGTCTCTACAAATTGACTGGTAGTTGCAAAAATGACAAAGTTAGTTGGTAATTCTTTTAATTTCTTTTCAGCAATTTGATTTGAAGAAATAAGCAATGAACCATCATTGGCTATTAAATACTCACATGTAGTAAAGAAAAATTCAGATTCTAATGCCTTTTTGGTAACATTGAGATTGGCATCCTTAAATTTGTCATACAAACGATCGTCAATAATCATTGCGAGTTTATCCTGCCATTGATTTTCTTCAATAATACTGGACAAATTATCATTAACCTCATTTTGATTTTCGCAGTATAAAAACTTGCCACCATTTGCCTTGAAATTAATAGTAAAACGTTCATCTACGGGTAGCTCAATATCAGGCATGTATTTACTACGCTCCTCACTTCGAATATGCTGTTGAGTGTCGTCAGATTTTGGGCCAAAGATTTTTCTAAATAGACTCATTTAAGGCGCTTGCTATTAATCAATATTAATATAGGGTTTACCAAATATATAAAAACTTACGTTAAATATGAGTTAATTAAGGCTTTGGTCGTTTGTTTTATTCTTCTTCTGAAGCCTCTTCTAAATCCTTCTTAAAACCTCTTTTACCAAAGATTTTTTCTAGATTATCTTTAAAAATGACTTCCTTGTCTAATAAAACTTCTGCTAACTGCGTCAACTTATCTTTGTTGGCTTCTAATATCTTCAATGCTCGTTCATATTGTTCTTCAATAATATCAGAAATCTCTTTATCAATAAGCTCTGCAGTTTGTTCACTATATGGTTTCGTAAATCCATATTCATTTTGACCAGACGAATCATAATAGGTAAGATTACCAACTTTATTACTTAAACCATAGATTGTTACCATGGCTCTTGCCTGTTTTGTTACCTTTTCCAAATCGCTTAAAGCTCCAGTAGAAATTTTATCAAAAATCACTTTCTCTGCCGCACGACCTCCAAGTGCTGCGCACATTTCGTCTAACATTTGCTCTGGACGAACAATTAACCGTTCTTCTGGTAAGTACCAAGCTGCACCAAGCGATCGTCCTCTTGGTACTATAGTTACCTTTACCAAAGGCGCTGCATGTTCCAGCATCCAACTAACGGTCGCATGACCTGCCTCATGAAAAGCAACTGCTTTTTTCTCTTCAGGAGTAATTATTTTATTTTTCTTTTCAAGACCACCAACAATTCTATCAACGGCATCTAAAAAATCTTGTTTACCAACTGCTTTTTTTCCGCCTCTTGCGGCAATTAGTGCGGCCTCATTACAAACATTTGCAATATCAGCACCGGAAAATCCAGGTGTCTGTTTTGAAAGAAAATCTGTATCAACAGTTTTATTGGTTTTTATTGGCTTTAGGTGAACCTCAAAAATTTCTTTACGTTCTCTAACATCTGGAAGATCAACAAAAATTTGTCTATCAAAACGTCCAGCTCTCATTAATGCTTTATCTAATACATCAGCTCTATTTGTTGCTGCTATCACAATGACATTCGTGTTAGTACCAAAGCCGTCCATCTCAGTTAACAACTGATTAAGAGTGTTTTCACGTTCATCATTGGATCCAGAAAAATTAGCCTTACCTCTGGCGCGTCCAATGGCATCTATTTCATCTATAAAAATTATCGACGGTGATTTTTCTTTTGCTTGTTTAAATAAATCACGAACACGTGAGGCACCTACACCTACAAACATTTCAACAAAATCTGAACCTGACAGTGAAAAGAATGGAACTTTAGCTTCACCCGCAACTGCTTTTGCCAATAGTGTTTTACCGGTTCCAGGAGGTCCCACTAATATGGCGCCCTTTGGAATTTTCCCTCCAAGTGAAGTGTATTTGTCCGGATGTTTTAAGAAGTCGACTATCTCTTGTACTTCTTCTTTAGCTCCTTCCAAACCAGCAACATCTTTAAACGTTGTTTTTACTTCTGTGTTTTGGTCAAATAATTTAGCCCGGGATTTACCAATATTGAATATTTGGCCACCTGCACCACCACCACCACCAGACGACATTCGTCTCATGATGTAAATCCAAATACCAATAATTAATACAAATGGTAAAAGTGTTAGAAGAAAATCTCCCCAAATATTTTGTTCGGTTTCATAATTCACACTTGTAGCAAGCGTATTTTCAGAAATTATTTCACCTAATCTATTTTCGAAATTTTGTAGGTCACCAAATTCAAATTGATAATTTGGTGATTTTCCTGTCATTGGAATAAGCTGAGGTCTCGCAGTTTTTTTATGAGCTTCCTTTGTTTCGGCTTCTTTGGTCAAGTAAACTTTTGCTTCACGCTTGTTTACAATTTCAACCTTATCTATATCTCCTTGCTCTAAATATTGAAAAAATTGTGAAGGTGTGGTTGGTACACCTACTGAACCACCAAATCCACCAGATAAAATATTGATGAAAAGGAATCCTGCAAGGATTAATCCATAAATCCAATAAGGACTTATTTTTGGTTTTTTATTTATATTTTTATTTGCCATTAATTTCTTTTTAGTAATTTGATTTTACTTGTGTAGTGACAGCATCGCCCCATAAACTTTCAATATCATAATATTCTCTTTTATGCTTTTGAAATACGTGAACAACAACATTGACATAATCCATTAAAACCCATTCTGCATTTTCACTTCCTTCAATATGCCAAGGTTTATCTTTGATTTGTTTACTTACTTTTTTTTGAACTGAATTTACAATTGCGTTAACCTGTGTGTTTGAAGTTCCTTCACAAATAATAAAATAATCGCAAACTGTGTTTTCTATATCTCTTAGATCTAAAATATTTATGTTCTGTCCTTTTACATCTTCTATACCTTCTAATATAACTGCTATTAGATGGTCTGCGCTCTTATTTTCTTTCGTCATTAAAATGTTTTAATTTGTGCAAAGTTATTGTTTTTTTGATGTAAACCACCTTTAATACTCTTAACAAAATTATAATTTACGGTAAATTGTTATTATGCCTATAATCAAACTTAATGCCATTGACTCTACCAATTCATATTTGAAAAAACTATGTACTAATAAAGAGGTCGAAAATAATACGGTAGTTGTTGCCAAATCTCAAACCCAAGGTCGTGGCCAAATGGGAACAAATTGGCAAGTAGAGGTAGGTAAAAACCTTACGTTTAGTACATTTAAGCAACTGCAAAAGTTTAATGTTGATCATCAGTTTTTTATAAGCATTGCCGTATCTCTAGGTATTATTAAAACTTTAGAACAGTTTGGATTACCTAAATTACATGTTAAATGGCCTAACGACATTTTGTCAGAAGAAAAGAAGATCTGCGGTATTTTAATAGAAAATGTCATAAAAAACCAGGAACTAGTTGCGACGATTATTGGTGTTGGCTTAAATGTGAATCAAACACAATTCAAAAATTTACCAAGGGCTTCTTCACTAAAAATTATTACAGGGACTCTGTTTGATTTAGATGAATTATTGCACCATATTTTAAAAAATATTGATTATTATTTTGAAGATATTTTAAACAAAAGCCATGAATCTTTATTACAATCGTATGAAAAATTACTTTTTAGAAAAGACAAACCTTCAACCTTTAAATCTGTTGAAGGTGAAATGTTTTCAGGCTACATAAAAGGTGTTGAAGATTCAGGTAAATTAAAAGTATTACTTGAAGACGAGGTTATCAAAAGCTTTTCGATGAAGCAAATTGAGTTACTTTACTAAATAGAATTTGGAATATTAGTAACTAACGTTTCAATAAATTTTGTGATAGGACCTTTTATCATCATGGCCATCATTGGGTTAAAATCACCGTTAAAAACAAGTTGGACTTCACTTTTATCTGTATCAATTTCTAAAATGTGACCTGTCAATGAAAAATCTATTTTTCCGCCAGCTGCGCCAAGAACAATTTTATTTGGGGCCTCAACTTCTTTCTTTTTCAAAATTATTTCAGGCATGCCTTTCAAGGCAAAAACGAAAGTATCTGCTTCTAAAACTTTAAACTTGCTGATATTTTCAGGCATTAATTTTTCAAAATTCTCAACATTTCCTAAAAAGTCATAGGTGTCTTGTGCAGATTTGTCAATGGTAATTTTTGGTGATTCTAAATTCATAAATGTCATTTTAAACTATGTCTATCAATTTGCATTCCATTGTGAAGGATTTGCATTCCAGAGTGACAAAGTTGCCAGATCTTTTTTTGTAATGTATTTTGTTTCAAGAGCCTGTTCCAATAAATTTTCATAATTGCTCAAGGTATGAAGGGTGATGTTGTCCTTTTTAAAATTATCATTGGCAACATCAAAACCATATGAAAAAATTGCCACCATTCCTTTAACGTTCACGTCAGCATCTTTTAATGCTTTTACAGCATTTAAACTGCTTTTGCCGGTACTAATTAGGTCTTCAACAACCACAACATTTTGGCCTTTTTCAATAAAGCCTTCAATTTGGTTTTTACGTCCATGTTTTTTGGGTTCCGGTCGAACATATACAAAGGGAAGTGCCAAATACTCAGCCACCAGTGCTCCAATTCCAATGGCTCCTGTTGCTACACCAGCAATAACATCTGGTGTGCCATATTGTTTCTCGATATGCTTTGCAATTTTTTCTCGAACGTAATTTCGGATAGGAGGAAAAGATAACACAACACGATTATCACAATAGATTGGGGATTTCCATCCAGAAGCCCACTTAAAGGGTTCATTAGGGCTTAATTTAATAGCATTTATTTGAAGTAATAATTCGGCAGTTTTTTTTGCTGTACTTTTATTAAAAATCATAGGGGCAAAACTACTAAAAAATACTATTTTTATGCCTCATTATTTTGTAAAACTGATGTATCAGATTTTTGTTGGTAACAAACCAATTATACTTACTACAATAGTTGAAGAGGAAACGAACTTCAAAAATATTCAACTCAAAAATGCAGTCATTCGCAATGTGATAAGGATCTTAAACAAAAAGGATATAGATCATGTAAGACTTATTGGTAAAAAAGAACACAAAATATTAAATCAATTTTTAAAATTGTTGCCTAATGTTGTTGCCGCAGGCGGAAAAGTTCTAAATAGTGAAGGAAAGATTTTGTTCATAAAAAGAAATGGCAAATGGGATTTACCAAAGGGAAAAGCAGAAAAAAAGGAAAGAATTGAAGAAACAGCAATTCGTGAAGTTGAAGAGGAAACGGGAGTTAAAAAATTGAGAATTGTAAAACCACTCGACATGACCTATCATATTTTCAAACGCAATGGTCGCTATCGCATAAAAATTACTTATTGGTTTGAAATGCTCACAGATTATAACGGAAAGTTAATTCCTGAAACTTCAGAGGGAATAACTAAAGTAAAGTGGTTAGGAAAGAAAAAAGCTCAAAAAGCATTGATGAATAGTTATGCTAATATTAGAGGCTTAATATGATTTTTTAGTTGCAAGGAGGCGCGTTTAAAATATTATTTGGAGCTGGGTTGAAAAAATTATTAAAAACTTCATAGTCTCCTGTAAGTCCATTATTGAGAAATAAATTTTGTAATCCACAGAACCTTGCCAATAAAGGATTGTCACCAATTGTAATATCCCCATTAATAATCATGAGGTTTTTTAGTCCATCAATATTAGGCAATGACAAATTATCCCCAATATAGAGATCCCCCTGCAATTCTTCAAGATTGGAAATAGCATCAAGATTATTTAAATATAAATTATATTTAATATTAATTCCACCTTTAACAAGAGTAAGATTATCAAGCCCATTTAAGGAGGTCAAGTTAGCATTATCTCGAATTCTGAGTGCCCCACTACAACAGGTGACCGAAGAGTTGTTCAATCCTACTATTTCAATACTACCCAAACCAGATAAATCAGTCAAACTATTATTCTCTTCGATTATTAAGGCATTTCTTAACGTTTTAATATTATTAAAACAGTTTAAGTTTGTTAACAAAGGATTTTCTGTAATGGAAATCGTTGCTAACTCCTCATTATTCATATCTAGAGCATCTATGTTTTGCAATGCTAAATTATTATGTAATGCAACAGAATTCGCTTGCATCCTATCAATTTCATTAAGATTTACTAAAGAAAAAGTATCGCTTATATTTATCGAACCTCCTACAGATTCGATATTTTCTAATCCATTGAGACTTTCGAGAGCTCTCAGGTTAAAAAGAGATAATGAACCACCTATTTTTCTTAAAGAACTTAATCCACTAATGCTTGTTATAAGATTCTGAAGGTTCGCATCTAAAATACTGAGAGACCCTGTAATTTCGGTATAATTACATTGGGCAAAATTTTCTATTTCAATCATTGTACGTAAATAAATACTCCCCTCATAAATACCACAAAATTGTTCTGGAGAGACATCATCATTTTTTGTACTACAATTAATAGAACAAAATATTATTAATACATAAAGAACAATGGTCATTTTCTGCTTAAGCATATTGTATGAAATCATAGATAAATCATATAGGATAAAAGATTAGTTCTGATAAGTCATTCTAGTTTATTCAAAGATACCTATTTAAGGATTAAATTAAGTAACCATCAATTTTATTATAATAGATTAGCATCGAACATTTGATCAATTTGTTGGAATTATATTTAAAACTGTATTTTTGCCGCTTGCTTAAAAATTACTTATGACAGAATTTATAAGAAAACGAACGGCGAACGCTAAAAATGACATTTTGAGCGGATTAACAGTGGCTCTGGCCTTAGTCCCTGAAGCAGTTGCTTTCGCGTTTGTTGCAGGCGTTGATCCATTAGTTGGTTTATATGCAGCATTCATGATTGGTCTGATTACATCAATATTTGGTGGAAGACCTGGAATGATAAGTGGTGCTACTGGTGCTTTGGCCGTAGTGATGGTTGCTTTAGTGGCTAAGGGTAATGAGATGGGAATTGAAGGTGAAAATTTAGGATTATACTATCTTTTCGCAACAGTTATCTTAATGGGAATTATTCAAATGTTTGCAGGTGTTTTTAAGTTGGGAAAATTTGTAAGATTAATTCCTCATCCAGTTATGATGGGTTTTGTTAATGGATTGGCTATTGTTATTTTCTTATCTCAATTGGGAATGTTTAAAACCTTGGAGAATGGTGAATCGATTTGGATGCAAGGTTCTCAACTTTGGATTATGACAGGGCTTGTTGGATTAACCATGGTAATTATGTTTGGTTTACCGAAATTAACCAAGAAATTACCAGAAGCGTTGATCGCTATTTTAGTTGTTTCAGCCATTGTAATTTTCGGTAATCTAGATGTGGCAACCGTTGGAAGCTTTATTAGAGATGGTGGTGGAGAAGGTTTGAAAGGAGGGCTTCCTCAATTTCAAATGGACATTTTCAATAAAATTCCTTTTACTTTAGAGACTTTAAAATTTATCGGTCCGTATGCATTGATACTAGCTGCTATAGGATTGATAGAGTCCTTAATGACGCTCAATTTAATAGATGATTTAACTGAAACCAGAGGAAATTCTAATAGAGAATGTTTGGCTCAAGGAGGTGCAAATATTTTTACAGGACTTTTCGGAGGTATGGGAGGTTGTGCGATGATTGGTCAATCACTTATTAACATCAAAGGTGGCGGAAGAGGCAGGCTTTCAGGAATTGTGGCAGCCTTAGCTCTTTTAGCATTTATTTTATTTGCATCAGGCTTAATTGAACAAGTACCAATTGCGGCATTAGTAGGAGTGATGTTCATGGTTGTTATAGGTACGTTTGCTTGGTCAAGTTTTAGAATTATGAATAAGATCCCCAAAACGGATGTATTTGTGCTTATTTTGGTTTCTGCTCTTACAGTAGTTTTTGATTTGGCAATCGCCGTTATTGCAGGTGTCATAGTCAGCGCACTTGTTTTTTCATGGGAGAATGCAAAGCGTATTAGAGCTCGTAAACGAATGAAAGAAGACGGGACAAAGATTTATGAGATCTGGGGGCCTTTGTTCTTCGGAAGTATTTCGGCGTTCAATGAAAAATTTGATGTAAAGAATGATCCGGACAAAGTTGAAATTGATTTCGTAGAATCAAGAGTCAGTGATCATTCTGCCATAGAAGCTATTTATAATTTGGTGGAAAAGTATGAAGATGCAGGTAAAAAGGTAACACTGAAACATCTTAGCGAAGATTGTAAAATACTACTATTTAAATCTAGTCCAAAGTTTCATGACGTTATTGAGGAAGCTATTGATGACCCGCGTTATCATTTAGCAGCAGATCCGGAAAAATTTACAAAAGGATTATCTGAATATTAAGCATAGTAATAAATGGTGAGTAAACACTTACTAATTTATAAATGATATTTATTTAATAGAAATCTTTCAAAATCTGCCTTTTGGTATTTGTGGTTTAATATACTACCCTTAATGATCATTATTAACAAATCGGCTTCTAATTGTGGATGTTTATAATTCAAGTCATTAAAGGCTTCTACTAGTTTTGTGTTCAAAGATTTCAGAATAACTTCTGATCGCATCACATTTTGATAATCTAATTTCAAATACAGAGACCAATACTTGGTTTCATTCTCCTCTAAGTTGTATGGAAGATGTACAGTTTCTTTTATGACCTCTTTAGGAAACTCACTCATAAGTATTGGTTGTAAGCTTGATTTTATGATTTTGTAAAGCTGGATTAGAACTGCAGCCAAAAGCCCTTCCTTATCTTTAAAATGTTTAAATATTAAACCCTCACTTACGTTTGCTTGATTCGCAATTTTTTTAGTAGATATGGCGTGATAGCCATGTAACTCAAATAAATTTATTGCCTGAGTTAAAATGTTCTCCTGTTTAATTGTCATCTAATAATGAGTAAATACTCACCAAAGATAATCATTAATTACTATACAGTATAAAAGCGTTATTATATTCGGACACTGTTGGGAACAAGTTTGGTGTAGTCGCCATTATTTCTAATTACATCTCTAACTATTGAAGATGCGATATAGGAAGTGCTAGCAGCTGTCAGTAGAAAGACGGTTTCAATAGGAGCGAGATCCCTATTGGTATGAGCTATGGCCTTTTCAAATTCAAAATCGGCTGGGTTGCGTAATCCTCTAAGAATAAATTCAACACCAATTTCCTTGCAAAAATCTACAGTCAAGCCTTCGTATGTCATTACTTTTATACGAGGTTCACTAGCAAAAGCGTCTTCTATAAATTTCTTACGTTGCTCGAGTGAAAACATATAATTTTTACCAGCATTAATACCAATTGCCACGATGAGTTCATCAAACAATGTGATACCTCTAGTTATTATATCAAAATGACCTAATGTTAATGGATCAAAGGATCCTGGAAATATAGCTCGTTTCATTTTATAAAAATACGAAATTTATAGGGCTTCCTCAATGGCATTACTGAACAATTCTTCCAAACTTATTCCAGCTGCAATTGCTTGTTGAGGAAGAATACTTTCTTTAGTAAACCCTGGAACTGTATTAATCTCTAATAAATGTGGTTCATCATTTTTAAAAATGTATTCGCTTCTTGAGAAACCTGTCATTTTCAGTACTTCATAGACTTGTTTAGCCACTTTTTCAACTTTGGTTTTCATGATATTATTAATTCGTGCAGGAGTGATTTCTTGACTTTCACCTAAATATTTCGCTTTATAATCAAAAAAATCATTGTCGCTAACTATTTCAGTTATTGGTAATACTTTAGTTTCACCTTTATACGAAATAACTCCAACAGATACTTCAGTTCCATCTAAAAATTCTTCAATAATTATTTCATCATCCTCCTTAAATGCTACGTCTATAGCATGTTGCAATTCTTCTATTTGGTAAACCTTTGTAATTCCAAAACTACTTCCTGCCTTATTGGCCTTTACAAAACATGGTAAGCCTACTGCAGCAACTATGGCAGACTCATCAATAGAGTCGCCAAGATTGACATAATAACTTTTGGCAGTTTTAATTCCGTATGGTCTTAAAACACTTAAGCAGTCACGCTTGTTAAAAGTAAGTGCGGCCTGATACATATCACAACTTGTTTGAGGAATATTTATGAGAGTAAAGTACGCTTGCATAAAACCATCTTCTCCAGGCGCGCCATGAATGGCATTAAAAACACAATCAAAAGTGATTTTAGATCGACCAATGGTAACGGAGAAATCATTTTTGTCTATAGGAAATTCGTCATTTCTTTCGTCAACATAAACCCATTTTTCTTTAAAAATATGGACTCGATAAGGTGTGTAATCAGTGTTTTGTAAGACTTCATAAACCAAATTTCCACTTTTGAGTGAAATTTCGTATTCACTGGAATATCCTCCCATGATAATCGCAATCTTTTTTGACATAAATGTTTTAATCTGCAAATAGTTGACATAAATGTAAAACTATTTATACTAAGAAAAAACTTTTTAAGTTTATATGGCGTATATTAAATTGTGCTAATTAACCAATTTAATTTTTTAGTTTTGTAGCTGCTAAACTGTCACAAATGAGCATTATTAAATTTTTAACGAGTAAAGTCTTTTTAAAACAAGTACTATTAGCTGTTGTCGCTTTAGTAGTTTTCTGTTTTTTAATGCTTAAATATTTAAAATGGTCTACCAACCATGGAGAATTTATTGAAGTGCCAGAGCTTAAAGGAAAAACTCTGGATGTTGCTGAAATTGAATTGGATGACAACGATTTAAATATGGTTGTTCAAGATTCGGCTAACTACAATCCCAATTATCCAAAATATTCTGTTATAGAACAATCTCCAGAGGCAGGATCATTGGTAAAAGAAGATAGAAAAATATACTTGACCTTGAATCCTTCTGGTTTTAGAAAAGTAGCAATTCCAGAAATTATTCGTAGAACATACAGACAAGCTAAACCAACCTTAGAAGCCATTGGTTTTGAAATAGGCAATATTAGTTATATTGACGATATTGGTAAAGATGAGGTCATCTCTATTAGATTCAATGGCGAACGTATCTCACCTGGTACTTTATTACAAAAAACTTCTAAAATTGACTTGGTTTTAGGTAATGGTAATCGTCCATCGCAAACTGATTCTAAAGATGGAAATTAGTAACCAGACAGAAAACGAAGACGACCTTTATGAGCATTATTCATTTACTGCCGACAAGGGACAACAACCATTACGTATTGATAAATATTTAATGAATTTTATTGAAAATGCCACACGAAATAAGATTCAGGAAGCAGCAAAGGAGGGAAGTATTCAAGTAAATGGCACATCGGTAAAAGCGAGTTACAAGGTTAAGCCGATGGATGAAATTAAAGTACTTCTATCACATCCTCCTCGTGAATTTGTGGTAATACCAGAAGACATTCCTATTGATATTGTATTTGAAGATGATGATTTATTAGTAGTGAATAAATCAGCAGGAATGGTAGTGCATCCTGGTCATGGTAATTATTCAGGAACTTTAATTAATGCCTTGACTTTTCATTTTGAAAATTTACCTAAAAATTCTAATGAACGACCAGGCTTAGTTCATAGAATTGATAAAGATACTAGTGGACTATTAGTTATTGCCAAAACTGAAACTGCAATGACACATTTATCGAAACAATTTTTTAAAAAAACGAGCCAGCGAGAATATGTGGCCTTAGTTTGGGGTAATGTAGAAGAGGATGAAGGGACTATTGAAGGCAATATAGGACGACACCCAAAAAACAGATTGCAGAATACGGTTTTTGATGATAGTGACGAAAATAATGGTAAGCCTGCTGTGACACATTATAGAGTTTTAGAACGCTTGGGTTATGTTACTTTAGTTTCATGTAAATTGGAAACTGGACGTACCCATCAAATACGTGTCCATATGAAGCATATTGGTCATACATTGTTTAATGATGAACGCTATGGTGGTGAAAAAATTCTGAAAGGAACAACATTTACAAAATATAAGCAGTTTGTAGAAAATTGCTTCAAAATTCTACCTAGACAAGCATTACATGCAAAAACTCTTGGTTTTAAACATCCAAAAACTGGGAAACAATTATCATTTACTTCTGATCTTCCTTTAGATATGGCTGATTGTATAGAGAAGTGGCGTGGATATGCCAAACATCAATTTGAGTAATATTCGTAAGTATAAATTTTTGTGTTTCCTGAAAGTGATGTTCTGGTTTCTTGAATTGGATAGTCCATTGAATCATAGGTGAAAATTGAATTATAACTCTGATTGAGCAATAAATTGTCGTTTTCATCCCATTGTCGGTATTCAATAATATTGTGTTTGTTTTCAAAATTAGACCATTCATTTATAGAGGCACGGTAATTATTTTTGTCATCTTTAGTTATGGCATAATTATTTTTTTGAACTCCATTAAACAATTCTCTTCTTGCTGTATAACTACAGTTAAAATCTAAATATTCATATTCTGTTGTTGTGTATAAGTCGCCAAATTGTGTGTAGGTTTGTGATTTGGATAGCCCACAATCTTCAGATAAATAGGTGCTTACATATGAGAACAATAAATTGTCATCAATATCAAACTCTAAGAATTCAATACTAATATCACTTGTTTGATAACTTTTGAATTTTGAAGAAGACAGACCAGTTGTAATTTTATAAACAGTGTCATTTGAATATTCAAAGGAGGAAATATTTACTAGGCCTAAATTAAGTATGTTTAGTTGAGATTTTATTTTACCATTCGCGAAGTAATCATAATTAAATAATAACTCGTCATTAAGAAACACATTTTTTAATAGTTTAGTATGAACCATGGGTTCTTCAAAACCATTCCCTGTATCACAAGAAAAACAAAGAAAAACACAGAACAATAAAACACACTTTTTCATAGCTATAATGGTTTTGCTCTGTTAGTATGATGTCAATGTATTGAAATGGTTGCGTTAAAAATAGATACAAATAGATTTTATTTATCAAGCCAAAAAGAAAAAGGATAACATATTTAGGCACATTCAATATGGTATTGTAACTTTGAGTTGAAGAAAAAAATAGCTATGAAATTAGTACTATCTCCAGCCAAATCTTTAAACTTTGAAAGTAAAATTCCAACAAATAAAGCAACACAATCTTGTTTTTTGGCAGAATCTGAACGCTTAAATAAACTTCTTAAAAAGAAGTCGGCAAGAAGTCTTTCTAAGCTCATGAGAATTTCACCAGCATTAGGACAGTTAAATTTCGAACGTAATCAAGAATGGCAATTACCATTTAATTCAGATAGTTCTCGACAGGCCATCTATGCTTTTAGTGGTGAAGTTTATAGAGCTTTAGATGTGTATAACGTACCGGCAGATAAAATTGTCAAAGTAGAAAATACTGTGAGAATTATTTCAGGTTTGTATGGCTTATTGAAACCATTAGATATTATAATGCCTTATCGCTTAGAAATGGGAACCAAATTCCCAGTTGGTAAAAATAAGAACCTATATGAGTTTTGGAGAAAAAAAATTACTCAAAACCTTAATGAAGAATTAGAGGATGACGAACTTTTTCTGAATTTAGCCAGTGCTGAATATTTTAAAGCTATTGATGTAAAAGCACTAAAAGTACCTGTGGTGACTGCTGTTTTTAAAGACTTTAAAAATGGGGAGTACAAAAATATTATGACCTATGCTAAGTTAGCTAGAGGCTATATGACACGGTATATAATTGATACTAATGCCAATACTTTAGATGATATCAAAGCTTTTAATTCTGAAGGTTATGGATTTAGTGAAAGTATGTCGTCAGAACACGAATTAGTATTCATACGATAAAAAAAGCGAGGAAATCCTCGCTTATTTTTTTTCATCTTTTTTTGCCTTAGTTTTTGGAGCTGCCTTAGTTTTTGGAGCTGCCTTTGGTTTAGCTGCCGCTTTTGGTTTGGCTGCTGCTTTAGCTTTAGGAGCTGCTTTAGCTTTAGGAGTAGCTTTGGCTTTGGGAGCAGGCTTAGCCTTGGCTGCTGTTTCTTTAGTTTCGGTTTTCTTTTTGGCTGCTGGAGCAACGTAGGCTTTTGTTTTTTTTCGTCTACGTCTGACACCATAAGTACCCATTACAATTTTACCTCGTTTTGATTTTTTATCGCCTTTTCCCATTTGGAATTTTTTAGTGGTTAGAACTCTAAAAATACTATTTTTAACAGCGAATTCAAAATAGAATGTTTTTACATCAACATCCTTATCAACCCTATATTCCTGAAAATGCCACAAAACTCATTGTTGGCACCTTACCTCCACCGCGATTTACAACTGGACAATTACTTCCAAAAGATGTAGATTTCTGCTATGGAAGTTGCCATAATTCACTGTGGTTGTACATTGAGAAGATACATGGATTGAATTTACGTTATGACAATTCTCAAGAGGCGATAATTGAACGAAAGAAATTTCTAATAGATCATAATATTGGAATATGTGATATTGTTGAAAGCGCTGAACGTGATAAAATTGATGCATCAGATTTGGGAATGAAAAACATAAAGCTTCGAAACGTTGTTGACTATCTTGAAAAATTCCCGAATGTTAATACACTTCTTTTTACTGGAGGCAACAGTAAGAATGGACCTGAATATTTTTTTAGAAAGCATTTAAAGAAATATGAATTAAAACTTGAAGTAGTTTCAATTGAAGTACCAAGAATTCATAAATTTAATCTTAAGGGTCGCATTATAAGAACCGTATCCTTAACATCTGGTTCAGGTGCTGCAAACATCTCAATAGGTAGCATGCCTTTGTATAAACAATTAAAGGCGAAAAATCCAGATTTTAATACTTTTGACTTTAGAGTGATGCAGTACCGTGAATATTTTTAAGGATGTACAGGTTTTCATTTAGCATATCATCAATAAGCTCTTTTTCTGGAGCAAAGGTCAGCTTAGTACTATAATAATCTTGATGATCAATTACAGAATAGTCATTTAGATTTTGGTAAAAAGAATCATTCAAGGTTTGATATTCAAATTGATTATTTAAAACAACCTGTTGTTTAAAATATTGAATCAGTTTTTGAAACACTATGGTATCTTCGATAGTATCATTATATGAGACGCTTCCAATCATGTCATTTTTCTTTTGAATTTTTGAAAACAAGTTGAATAGTCTTGTAGTTTCATTTCGACTTAGAAAGAATAATACGCCTTCAAGAAGTATGAATGATGATTTATTACCTTTTATATCATCTATTTTAGAAAGTAATTCATTTTCATAATTGGTTGAAAAGTCTGTACTGATATAATGTACATTTCTGTTGGGTAATTTATAGTCGTTTAAGAAATTTTCTATACGATCTTTTTTGTATGCAATGATGTCGGGCTTATCAATTTCAATATGAATCATGTCTTCATTTAACAAGTAAGGATACATACTAAATCCACTTCCAAAATTGATTAGAACTTCAATGCCATGTTTTTGATTAGCTTCTTTTATTTTTTCAAAAAAGAATCTGTTTCGTAAGCTATGTGTGAAATCCTCTTCATGAGAAACAGCATTCGCATAATTTTCAATCCATGAAGTTGCTTTTTCATTTTTCCATAAATTGGCATAGATATCTTTACTAATGCTTTCGTAACGAGCTCTATATATTGATGTTACGTATGCAGTTTCATGAATTTTTATTACTTTTTTTTGAGACATTCCAGTTGATTATTTGTTTGGTGCTTGATGATCATAACTATAGATTCTACTCATCCGCCATTTATCTTCAATTAGAATCCAAAGGACAGTATACTTTGCCTTACTTGTAAAATACTCAGGTTTGTCATTTGGTTCTTTTGCATAAAAATTATGCTCACCTTTTAATAGGGCTCCATAAAGTTCGCCATTTTTTTTCATGGGAAAAACTTCAATACTTCCAGGCACAACTTCTCTTCTCGCTTTATATGATAAATTGGCGAGACTTTTCATACCATTAATAAAATCTTCCTTTGAATAGGTAGCACCACCTTGATCATGATAAAATTCGATATCATCAGTTGCTAGTTCTTCTAAAATACTTGTATCAAGTTGGTTGTACGATAGCTCGAACATAAGACTATCTTTTTCTTTCAGTAAATAATAGAGTTCGCTTTGTTCATTTTTGCTATGTTCGATTTCTAGACGTCCGTGAATTTGGGATTCTTCATTTGTTTTTTGAGAATCTAATTCTGTTGCGTTTTTGCAATTTTTAAATAGGAGTAGGGAAAGTAGTATTAAACAGGTAAATCTAAATGACATTCTGGTTGGTATTGATTGATAAATGTATGTGTTTAAAAATATGGAAATGTTACATTGAATTAATTATTCAAGATCAAAAAAATCAATGGTTGGTTCAATTCCTAATTTTGTTCTCTTAAATAGAGTTCCAATTGGTGTATTATCATTTGTGAATCCACAATTTTTCAAATAAAAACCATCATTCAAAATACCTCCAGAATAATCTAATCTGGCATCTTTTCTGGCAGTGGCATCAGCTGAAAATTTAGCATCTATGATTTCATACCATTGACCATTTGAATCTCGCATCCATTGGTTGTAAAATCCACCTCTTCTAACCAAAGCACCTGTATTAGGAATAAAATTTTCTAAAAAAGAATACGGCCTTGTTAAATATGTATTGGTTTTAGGACGTCTAAAACTAGCTATCAAATGCCATTGATTTGTGTCAGGATCAAAGAAATAAGCGGTATAGTCGGTATTGTTTGCATCGAATGGTTTGACTCGAGTTAAGAATTTATAACGAGTTTCACTTTTCCAATTAAATACCTTATAGCTCTGTCCACCTGAACCCTCATTTCCAAACTCTCCAGTAGTCACACCCTCTCCTCTATTCAGTAATTTAATTTTTTGATCTTCCGGTATACTATTTGGGTCATCAGTCTTGTATGGGCTCCAAATAGAGAATAGAACACGTCGCTCTATAGGAGAGTTAACTTGAATTCCAAAATAACCTTCTCCAAAACCATTGGCTACAAAATAACACCCTTCAACATCTTGACCTTTATCTATTTCAATTTCTGAATACATCCATTCAATATCATTAGTTGGTGTTTCAAAGACTAGATGTGTAGAAGGACCTCGTCGTCCAAAATAAAAGTCATCTTTAATAAATTTAACTGAAGTGCTATCTGAAGGAACTTCAAACACAAAACTCTTTATTTGGGCAAATGTGCTATCTGATTTTGAAATTCCTTTCATATCTATATATTGATAGCCTTTTAATTTTGAATCTAAATATCCAATAAAAATAGTATCCCATTTTTTATTTTCAATCTTTATCTGTTTATTCTGATTATTTAATGAAATGCGTATTTGCGAAGATCCACTACTTACTTTGGCAATAATACCAATTGGAATTTTCATGGCCTCTTCTGTGTAGATAAATGTCCTAATGGTGTCCTGGGAATCTTGCCAATTAAAAACTCCATCTTCAGAAAGTACCACAGATGAGCGATCTACATCATTGATTATCCAACTATTTCCAGCAATAGGAATAGTATTTTTCAGATGCCAAACATCTTCCGTTTTAGTATTGTTGCATGACATTAAAATGATTAATAATATTGATAGAAATACTTTTGTCCAACGCATTTTTAAATATAAGAAACTGTCCCGAGATGAGAAAGTACTTTTCTAGAATAAGATGTACCTTTACAATAAATAAAATGACTCTAAAATAGATTGTCATTTACCAAACAATTTATATGTCATTTCAAGCCTTAGGTCTATCTGAAACCTTATTAAAAGCAGTTTCAAAACAAGGGTATTCTACGCCATCACCAATACAAGAAAAATCTATTCCTACTATATTAGAAGGTAAGGATGTTTTAGCATCGGCTCAGACTGGAACAGGAAAAACTGCAGGTTTCACATTACCAATGTTACAGATATTATCGCAAGGTCAACAGTTACGACATCGACCAGTACGTGCACTCGTATTAACACCAACTCGAGAATTGGCAGCACAAGTTTACGCTAATGTAAAGTCCTATGGAGAATTTTTAAATTTAAGATCGGCAGTTATCTTTGGAGGTGTTAATCAAAGACCTCAAGTGGCTCAATTACGTCAAGGAGTAGATATTTTAGTTGCTACTCCTGGAAGATTGATCGATCTGCATAGCCAAGGTGTATTGTCTTTAGCAAAAATTGAAATTCTCGTCTTAGATGAGGCCGACCGTATGCTTGATATGGGATTTTTAAGAGATATTGAACGAATAATGAAAATGATGCCAGTAAAACGCCAAAACTTATTGTTTTCAGCAACTTTTTCAAAAGAGATAAAGAAACTTGCCAGTGGTATTTTGCACCATCCAGTTTTAATAGAGGCTACGCCTGAAAACACAACGGTTGATGCGATAGCTCAAAAGGTATATCGCGTTGCAAAAGGTAAAAAAATAGGATTGATAATTAAATTGATATCTGAAGGAAATTGGAAACAAGTATTAGTTTTTACTCGAACAAAACATGGCGCAAATAATCTATGCAAAAAGATGGTTAAAGCAGGCATTAGTGCCTCAGCTATTCATGGAAATAAAAGTCAAGGTGCGAGAACAAAAGCGTTGAGTGGATTTAAAAAGGGAAGCGTACGAATTCTCGTTGCTACTGATATTGCAGCTAGAGGATTAGATATCCCTTTATTGCCCCATGTTGTTAATTTTGAATTGCCAAATATTTCTGAAGATTATGTGCATAGAATTGGTAGGACTGGTCGAGCTGGTGCAACTGGGGAAGCCATTTCATTAGTAAGTGCAGATGAAACCTCCTATTTAAGAGATATTGAAAAATTAGTTGGGATTCAAATTCCTAAAGAAATTGTTGAAGGATTTGAACCTGACCCCAATGCCTCAACAGAGCCTAGAAAGCAAGGTCAGCGTTCATCAAGACAACGTAGTTCAAAAAAATCTGGTTCACGTAGTTCTTCTAGTTCTGGAAAAGCTAATAGAGGTGGAAATAGAAATAGTAATAGACCACCTAGAAGAAGAAATAAAAGGCGATCAAACAGAAGTTAATGGCAACACAACCCAACAACCCATTACATGGTATTAAGTTAGAACAAATTATTAATGAATTGGTAAATCGCTACGGTTGGGAATATTTAGGATATACTATTAATATTCGTTGTTTTACTCATGATCCGTCTATAAAATCTAGTTTAAAATTTCTAAGAAGAACACCATGGGCTCGGTCTAAAGTAGAAGCGATGTATTTAAATATGCTCAAAAAGAGAGATATTTAAGACCTTCATACACAACAATACTCACGGCATTGGCTAAATTCAAACTTCTAATGTGTTCGCTAAACAACGGAATTTTGTATAGGTTTTCTGAGTGGTCTTCGAGGATTTGTTTTGATAATCCTACAGACTCTTTTCCAAAAATCAAAAAGAGATTGTCTTCAAAAGGAATGTCACAATAGTTCTTTACAGCATGACTTGAAAAAAAGACCATTTTGGCGTCCTGATTCAGTTTAAAAAATTCCTCAATGGAGTTATATTCGGTAATATTTAAATGTTGCCAATAATCTAATCCAGCACGTTTTAGTCGCGCATCACTTAACTCAAATCCAAAAGGTTTGACCAAATGTAAATTAGATCCTGAAGCCAAACTCAATCGTCCAATATTGCCAGTATTATTAGGGATTTCGGGCTCTATTAATACAATATTTAGTGGCATTAGGTTAGAATTGAATTAACAAATTCGGAAATGTCGTTTACTCCTTTGTTAGATAAATGTTTGATAAACGCACTTCCTATGATTGCGCCTTTAGCATGTGCTGTAGCTTGATTGAAAGTTTCATTGTTAGAGATTCCAAATCCAACAATCTGAGAATTGTTAAGGTTCATTTCTGCAATTCGATTAAAATAATTAGTTTGAGCATTTCCAAATCCAGTTTGGCTACCTGTAACACTTGCACTGCTAACCATATAAATGAATCCATTTGAAATGGAGTCAATGTATCTAATGCGATCTTCACTTGTTTGCGGTGTAATTAAGAAAACGTTTACCAATCCATATGCCTCAAATAAAGCTTTATACTCTTGATTATAGACATCGACTGGTAAATCAGGTATGATTAACCCATCAATTCCTATTTCTTGGCATTTGGCACAAAAAGCCTCTACACCATATTGCAATATAGGATTGAAATAACCCATAATTAGCAATGGAATTGTTACCGATTGTCTAATATTCTGCAATTGACTAAATAACAGATCTGTTGTCATTCCATTTCTCAATGCTTGGGTAGAACTTGCTTGAATAGTCGGACCATCAGCAAGTGGATCACTAAATGGTAAACCAATTTCTATCATATCTACACCGCTTTTTTCCAAATTTTGAATAATTGAAACGGTGTCATTTACACTAGGAAATCCAGCAGTAAAGTAAATGGAAATGAGTTTTTTAGGCTCCTGAAGTTTTTGATTAATTCTGTTCAAAACTTAAAGTTTAAAATGATTGATATACGTTTCAAGATCCTTATCACCTCTACCTGATAAGCTTACTACTATATTGTCGTCTGGATTAAATTGTTTCTTTTCAAAAATTGCCAAGGCATGCGAACTTTCAATGGCTGGAATAATACCTTCTAGTTTACACAATTCTAATCCTGCTGTCATCGCATCATCATCAGTTATTGAAATAAATTCTGCTCTTCCTGATTTATATAAATTTGCGTGCATGGGACCAACACCTGGATAATCTAAACCAGCAGAAATAGAATATGGTTCAGTAATCTGGCCATCATCTGTTTGCATCAATAAGGTTTTGCTTCCATGAATGATGCCTTCTTTTCCGAGAGCTGAGGTTGCAGCACTCTTACCAGAATCAACTCCCAAACCGGCAGCTTCTACAGCTATCAATTTAACAGATGTGTCCTCTAAAAAATTATAGTACGCACCTGCCGCATTACTACCACCACCTACACAGGCCACCACATAATCTGGTTTGGTTTTGCCTATATGTTCTTGTAATTGCCATTTAATTTCTTCAGAAACAACTGATTGAAAACGTGCTACCATATCAGGATATGGATGAGGTCCAACAACACTTCCAATTATATAATGGGTATCAACGGGATTATTGATCCAGTCTCTTATTGCTTCATTGGTAGCATCTTTTAAAGTTCTGCTTCCAGATAATGCAGGCACAACTGTGGCACCCAACATTTTCATTCTAGCAACATTTGGTGCTTGACGCGCAATGTCTATTTCTCCCATATAAACAATACACTCTAATCCCATTAAAGCACAAACTGTGGCAGTTGCCACACCATGCTGACCAGCACCAGTTTCAGCGATAATTCGATGTTTTTTTAAGCGTTTTGCCATTAATATTTGACCAATGGTATTATTGATTTTATGTGCGCCAGTATGATTAAGGTCTTCACGTTTCAAATAAATATTGGTTTTATATTTTTCTGAAAGGCGCTTGGCAAAATAGAGTGGTGACGGACGACCAACATAATCTTTTAAAAGCACATTGAATTCTTTTTGAAATTCCGGTTCTGCTATGACTTTTAAATAATTTTGACGTAATTCCTCAACATTGGGAAATAACATTTCTGGGATAAATGCACCTCCAAATTCGCCATAATAGCCTTTTTCATTTACGTTGTAACTCATAGGAGGGAGATTAATTTTTTTAGGTTAACACTATTTTTTAAGCCGGGTTTAATTTCAAACATACTATTTACATCTAAGGCGAAACAATATTTTGAAGCTTCATTTTTCTGAAATTCTTTAATATTCTCTAATTGATTTAGACCTATACCACCACTCAAAAAAAATGGCTTTGTTGATGGATAGTTTTTTAATACGTTCCAGTTAAAAGTATAACCATTGCCTCCTGGAAGTTTCCCTTTTGTATCAAAAAGGTAATAATCACAAGCGTTTTCAAATGGGATCAATTTATCAAAATTGAATTCATCCTTTATTGAAAATACTTTAATCACCTCTAGGTTTTCTGCCCTCAAGCGTTCGCAGAGTTCAGGTGATTCTTCGCCATGTAATTGCACAACTTGTAAATTATGTTGTCTCACCTCAGTTAAAATATAATCAAAATCTTTGTCTACAAACACACCTACCTTCTTCATGTTTTGAGGCAATTCCGGAATAATGCCTTCAAAAATTCTAGGTGACTCTTCATGAAAAATAAATCCAAGAAAATCTGGTTGCAAAGCGGCAACTTCATTGATATTTCCTTGATATTTCATCCCGCAAACTTTTAGCTTCATTGTTCAAGATCTTTTATAAATCGGGTGGCACTATCTCCGGGGTTGTTGGTTTTCATAAAGTTTTCGCCAATGAGAAATCCTTGAAAACCATATGGTTTCAGCTCTTTAATAGCGGCAACAGAACTAATTCCACTTTCAGATACTTTAATGAATTCATTAGGTATCATAGAACTTAATTGTTTGCTTATTTCTAAACTGACTTCAAAAGTTTTAAGATTTCTATTGTTTACACCTAACATGTCTATACTAGGCATGATAGATTTTTGTAATTCTTCTTCATTATGCACTTCAAGCAACACATCTAACCCTAAGCTTTTGGCTAATTTTGAGAGTATTTTTATCTCATCTTTTGTTAAAATAGCAGCAATTAGTAAAATCACATCTGCGCCTGTGGCTTTGGCCTCAATGATTTGATATTCGTCAATAATAAACTCTTTTCGTAACAATGGAAGATTACAAGAAGCTCTTACTTGAATCAAATCATCTAAACTGCCTCCAAAATATTTTGAATCTGTTAAAACGGACATGCCACAAACCCCTGCTTTTTCATAGCCCTGCGCAACATCCTTTACATTCAAACTATCATTGATTATTGATTTTGATGGTGATCGACGTTTGTGTTCAGCAATAATACCAGATTGACTAGTTTGTAATTTTTCAGCCAATGAGAAAGTAGGTCTTTCAAATAATTCATTTTTTTCCAATTGAGCAACGGTAATGAGCTGTTTTTGAAGCAAAACTTCTTTACGTTTATCCTGAACTATTTTTTCTAGAATATCCATTACTGACTTAATTCAATTAGAGTTTCTAAACTTGTTTTGGCTTTTCCACTCAATAGGGATTCTTTTGCTAGTTGAAAGCCTTCAGTATGTTCAATTTGATTGACAGTAGCGATGGCAAGCCCTGCATTGGCGCAAACAACATTATTCTGTGCCTCAGTACCTTCGCCTTTAATTACTTTTAAAAATATTTTAGCCGAAGACTCTACGGAATCTCCTCCAAAAATGTCACTTTGATTTATTTGTAAAATGCCTAAATCATCTGGAGACAACATTGTTTCAGAGTCATTAGAAATGATTTTGGTATCACCAGTTAAAGATATTTCATCGTAACCATCTAATGCATGTACTATGCTATAAGATTTATCTGTTTGTTGATAGAGATAGCTGTATAATCGCTGTAATTCTAAATTAAAAACACCAACCATTTGGTTCTTAGGAAATGATGGGTTGACCATTGGCCCTAACATATTAAAAAAAGTCTTAACACCTAATTCACGTCTAATTGGTGCAACATTTTTCATGGCAGGATGGAATAATGGTGCATGCAATACACAGATTCCAGCTTTATCTATATTTCGTTTTAAATCACTTTCGGTATTGGTAAATTTTATCCCTAAAAATTCCATAACATTAGAAGAACCACAGGCTGAGGACACACCATAATTGCCATGTTTTGCAACCTTAATACCAGCTCCAGCTGTCACAAATGAAGCCAAGGTGGAGATGTTGAATGTGTCTTTTCCGTCACCACCTGTTCCGCATAGATCTACGGCATTAAATTCTTTTAAATCAATTGGAATACACAATTCTAATAAGGCATTTCTAAAGCCCTGGAGTTCTTCTAGCGTTATACTACGCATCATATAGACAGTTAGGAACGAAGCGATCTGACTTTGGTTATAGTCACCTTTCGAGATGTTGACCAAAACCTGTTTGGCTTCCTCACTGGAGATACTCTCATGATTTATTAATCTGTTTAGTAATGCTTTCATATTATTTCTAACCAGTTTTTTAAAATTTGCTTTCCATTAGGTGTTAAAACAGACTCTGGGTGAAATTGAACACCCTTTACGTCAAAAATTTTATGCCTCAATGACATGACCTGACCATTTTCATCAAAGGAGGTTGCTTCTAATTCATCTGGTAAATTAGCATCAACAACCCACGAGTGATATCGACCAACTTCAAATGATTCTTCCATTCCATTAAATAAAGATTCATCATTGACGCAGGTGGTTACCTTTGTTGCGACACCATGAAATACATTGTCTAAATTAATAAGTGTACCACCAAAAACTTCACCAATAGCTTGTTGCCCTAGACAAACTCCTAAAATACTTTTGGTTGCTGCATACTCTTTAATAATTGCTTTTAATAATCCTGCTTCATCTGGTATTCCTGGCCCAGGAGACAATACAATTTTGTCAAAAGGCATCACGTCTTCCAATGTTAATTTATCATTCCTTACAACAGTAACCTTACAATCTAAATCTTCTAAATAATGTACAAGATTATAAGTGAAACTATCGTAATTATCAATAACTAATACGTCTTTCATTTTTAGATGTCTTCTGCCAATTCAATTGCTTTCGTTAATGCTCCTAATTTATTATAAACTTCTTGTAATTCATTTTCAGCGTTGGATTTTGAAACGATTCCTGCGCCTGCTTGCCAATGTAATCGATGATTTTTACTCATAAATGTTCTGATCATTATGGCGTGATTAAAATTACCTTCAAAATCCATAAATCCAATGGCCCCACCATAAAAAGCACGACTTGTTTTTTCATATTGCTCAATTAGTTGCATGGCTTTATGTTTTGGAGCACCACTTAATGTTCCAGCAGGAAAAGTATCTGCCACAACTTGGAGTGTTGAGACATTATCGTGAATCTTGCCTGTCACTTTACTTACTAAATGAATAACATGAGAAAAGAATTGAACCTCTCTATAAGTTTCAACTTTCACCTGACTTCCATTTCGGCTTAAATCGTTGCGTGCCAAATCAACAAGCATAACATGTTCTGCATTCTCTTTATCGTCATTCGCTAATTTTTTGGCTAGAACTGCATCTTTTTCGTCGTTTCCGGTTCGTTTGAAGGTGCCCGCAATTGGATGAATTTCCGCTTGTCCATCTGCCACTACAAGTTGTGCTTCAGGTGAACTTCCAAAGATTTTAAAATCACCATAGTCAAAATAGAATAGATAAGGAGACGGATTCACATTACGTAAAGCCCGATATACATTGAATTCATCACCTTTAAATCCGGTAGAGAATTTTTTTGAAAGCACTAATTGAAAAACATCACCTCGAGCACAATGATTTTTTGCTAATTCAACTTGTTCTTTATAATCTTGATCAGTTAGGTTGGAAGAAATATCTCCATCTTTCAAAAAATTATACGAGGAAAAATTCTTTGTTTTTATGAGTTGATAAATTTCATCAATATTAGAATCAGATTCAAAACAATGTGCAAAAATATAGGCTTCATTTTTGAAATGGTTAATTGCAATAATGTTTTGATAAACAGCATAATAAATGTCAGGAATTTCTACTGAATTAGGTTTCTTAGAAATCTCAACATCTTCAAAATATTTAACGGCATCATAGGCTGTATACCCAAAAATTCCATTATTAATGAACTTAAATTGAGCTTCAGAATTTACTTTAAATTGTTGTGTGAATTTGTGAATTTCTTCAGTCACAGAAACATTTTTAGTGTCATTTTTTTGAAAACTATTATCAGGAAAATGTTGCTCTATTATTTCATTTTGAATTTTTATTGAAGCAATAGGATTGAAGCAGATATATGAAAAACTATTGTCGCTGGCATGATAGTCACTACTCTCCAATAAAATACTATTTGGATAGTGATCTCTAATTTTAAGATAGACACTAACAGGTGTAATAGTGTCTGCGAGTATTTTTTTGTAGTGTGTTTTTAATTGATACATAATATAAATTAAAAAAGGCTTGTCGTGAATGACAAGCCTTTTTGATATTTTATGGTTTAAATATACTATAGGGTTAGTTCACGAATTCTGAGTTTCGAGCGTTCCACCACCAAGTATTTGTATTTATCGTTTTCATACTTATTTGAATCAAATATAGAAATGAAATTGGTCTTTTCAAACTATTTTAGTAAAATTCGATAAACGAATGATTTTCTTATATAAAAGCCGTTATTCGATAATTTTATGTTAAAAACTTATACTCCTAATAAATGATTTTTAACTTTATCTTATGAAGTATATACTAACCTTATGTGTTTTAACTCTTTTTACTTGTAAAAATGAGGTTAAACAAGAAACTTTGGTTTCTGCCGAACCTGAAAAAGAAGCCTCAAATTCTACAATTGGATCACTTGAAATCTATGATTATCAAGGTATTGAAAAATTCCTCACCAAAAAGGATGATAAGATCTACGTCATAAACTTTTGGGCCACTTGGTGTAAACCATGTATAAAAGAATTACCATATTTTGAATCTATTAATAAAGAATACAAAGATCAGAATGTTGAGGTATTGCTTATTAGTCTAGACTTCCCACAACAATTTGAAAAACAATTAATTCCTTATATAAAAGAGAAAAACTTACAATCAAAAGTGGTTGCTTTAGATGATCCAGATATGAACACATGGATACCGAAAGTAAGCGAAGATTGGACTGGCGCAATTCCAGCAACCATAATTTATAATAGAGAAAAGCGACAATTTTATGAACGCTCCTTTACCTATGAAGAATTAGAAAATGAATTAAAACAATTTTTAAAATAAAATTTACACAAATGAAAACTATTAAAACACTCTTTATGTTTGTTGCTGTACTAAGTTTAACAGCATTTACAACAGTTGGCGATGGTCATGGATATCATGTTGGTGACATTGCTACAGATTTTGAATTAATGAATATTAATGGAAAAATGGTCTCTTTGGCAGATTACGATGAAGCGAAAGGGTTCATTGTAATTTTTACTTGTAATACTTGTCCTTATGCTGTTAAGTATGAAGATAGAATTGTTGCTCTAGACAAAAAATACTCTGATAAAGGCTACCCAGTGATTGCTATTATGCCCAATAATACGGATGTTAAACCTGGTGACAACATGGAAGCGATGCAACAAAGAGCTAAAGAGAAAGGATTTACATTTCCTTACTTAATTGATGAAGGTCAAAAAATTTACCCACAATATGGCGCTACTAAAACGCCACATGTATATATTTTACAGAAAACCAAAGAAGGAAATAGAGTAGAATATATTGGTGCAATAGATGACAATTATAAGGATCCTTCATCGGTAAATACCAAGTATGTTGAGGACGCTGTTGATGCTCTTATGAATGGTAAAGAGGTCAAACATAAGAATACTAAGGCGATTGGTTGTTCAATAAAAGTTTAATTTTATTAGAGTAAAGTGTAACACTTTTTAATATTTGACGTCTTTTTAGTATATGCTAAGGAAATGTTAATTTTGAAAAAAGATTAATATGGCAGATTTATCCCAGTTTGAATGGAAATCCAAACTAGAGAATGACACTAATGCTGTTGTTTTAGATGTTAGAACAGCTAGTGAAATTGCAGAAGGAATTATTCCTGACGCTGAACATTTGGATATTTACAGTGGACAAGATTTTATTAATGGTCTTGAAAAATTAGATAAGAATAGAACTTATTATGTGTATTGTAAATCTGGAGGTAGAAGTGCTCAAGCTTGTTCAATTATGCTTCAGTTAGGTTTTAAACAAGCATTTAATCTTGTTGGTGGCATAACGGCTTGGAATGGCGAAATAATTGTTAATTAAACTTACTCTATGAAACGTATATACTTACCTTTTTTGATGTTACTTTTATTAGTTGTCAACTGTAAAGAAGCGTCTAATGCCGAAGTTAAACTAGTTACTGCAGAAGAAATGCAGGAATTGACAGAAATTGAAGATGTACAATTAGTAGATGTAAGAACACCAAGTGAATTTGAAGAAGGATTCATCGCCAATGCACAAAATATTGATTATAACTCGCCTTATTTTGAAAAGGAGATTGCAAAATTAGACAAATCGAAACCAGTACTCGTTTATTGTGAAAAAGGTGGTAGAAGCGCTAAATGCGTTGATAAGATGAAAGACGCCGGATTTGTTAAAATTTACGATTTACAAGGTGGAATGGCCAAATGGAAATTTAAAGGATTTGAAGTTAAGACTCTCCATTAAGAAACTATAAATATCATTGAAGAAAGCAGCTCTAAGCTGCTTTTTTTATGCATAGTAATAAGTATTTCTTCACATTAAACAGCTATAATTATTTAGTAATCACGTACGATTTCAACGATTCCTCTTTTTAAATATTTAAATATTCATTATATTTAGAGTACTTCAAATTTGAGCTTTCATTATTTAATTGGCTACCCTAACCCAACAAGTCAATTTGTAATTGTCGTTGCCCTTTCCTTTAAAATAGTTATACATCATTTTGATGTAAATACATTATTAACAACCTTATTCCATGAAATAATTTTGTGGAGTAATTAACTAACCAAATTAATTAACAAATGAAGAATTTAAAATCAATTGTACTAGCATGTGCCATCATTTTTGGTACTGTATTAATTACTAATGCCCAAGACGAGTCCGCATATGCGGCATGGGAAACAATAATGTTGACACCAGACAATACTAAATTGAAAGTATTAGGTGAAAACATGAGAACGCATAATATGACCTATCATAAGGAGGGTCCTCATAAAGCTGCGGTTTGGCAGATTTCAACAGGACCTAACGCTGGAAAACTGATATGGCAAATGGGACCTTTGAATTACTCACATCTAGATTCAAGACCAGCTGAGGGAGGTCATGATGAAGATTGGAGAGACAATGTAATGCCATATGTTAAAAAAATGGGCACCATTGAATATTGGAAAGCGGATAACGAGCTAAATAATACTGCTATGTTAGATCCAAATACAGTAACACATCCAATATTATATATCAGATTTTATAATGTAAATCCAGGGCAGGGATTCAGTATTAACACTTTCTTTTCGAGAGTACTTGCAACTGTTAAATCATTAGAGGGTGACAATCCGTGGGGTCTTTATGATAACGAATTCAGACAAGGTCTTGATATAGGACGTCATATTGCTGAAGTAAGTTTTTATAAAAATTGGACTGAATTTGATAAAGAAATTAAATGGATTGAGGCTTTCAATAAAGTAAATGGGGCCAATTCATGGCAGAATCAAGTTAATATGGGTAATGCCACTTTTTCAAATAGTTGGGACGAAATTTGGACTTATGACAAGAGTATGAGTGGTCAATAATCATTTCAGAAAAGCACAACCTACTTGTGCTTTTTTTAGTTTAAATGATCACGAACGGATTGTTTAATAAAATCAAATTCTTCAAAGGCCAAAGATGTAAATTGAAATAGCGCTTTGCATCTATCCAAATTTTGATCGTCGTAATTAATTTTATAGTAGTGACTTCCAGAGAGATAATCTGATAAGGCTCGTAGCCCATGTAAAAAAGGCATGAGTGCTACAGACAATGGTAAATACTCAATTTCTTTTTTAGTTAGTTTGAAGTTAGAATTTTTTAGACCTTGAATAAAGGAACTAAAAAGTGTTCTGTCAAAGTTGACGTCGTTTACATTTTTTGTGTCTTCTGCTGCACTATTGACAATGGTTCTGATGGCATCTCCAAAATCATAATGAAAATAGCCCTTCATAATGGTATCGAGATCAATCAAACAAAGAGCTTTATTGGAAGGATCAAATAGAATGTTATTCAGCTTGGTATCGTTATGGCAAATTCTTAGAGGAAGATTCTCCTTATAAAAGTCCTCAAACTTGTTGCTATGGTTAAAAATAAATTCAATTTGAGATTTGGCTTTTAGTTTATACTTTTCTTCAGCACTTCTAAAGACGCTTTCATATTGCTCAATCCGTGTTGGTAAATGATGAAAATTAGAGATGACATCATCATATTTTTCTACATTCACTTCTTGCAATAATCTATGAAAAACACCAATAATGCGTCCTGCCTCATAAGCAACCTCAGAATTAGTGGTGGTATTATAGGCTATGCTATTGGCAATGTATTTCATTAATCGCCAAACTTCGTTTTGAAAAATAGCTAAGGTTGAACCATTCTTAGTTGTGAGGAATTCCAATTCACAATAATCCGATGATTTTAGTTTAGTTAGTGCTTGATCAATGTTGGATTGAAGTATCTCAAAATTTGAAAACACCTTGGTATTTAGCTTCTGCAGAATAAACTTAGGCTGTTCATTTTCAAGAATTAAAAAAGTATCATTGATATAACCATCGGTAATGGTTTGAAATGATATGTCGCTAATATCAACTTGAAACTCTTCTAGTATTTGACCAACTTTAGCAGCAGTCATTTTTTTCTAGTTGCCATAGTGGACTTGGATACTCCTTATTTTCCGTCAGTTGAGCTAAGGTTGTGACCGCTTCTACTTTATCGTCGTAGTAGGTAACACCAAACCAATTACTTTTAGAATCAATGACATTGATATCAATAAGGCCATGAGTCATCATTTCCTGAGCAATAAATGGCAGGTAAATTTCATTTTTTTCTAAATTTTCAGGTTGGCTAAGAAAATTTGTAAAATAAGTTTCTATATAATCAAAAATAGAGGTGTTACAAATCCAAAAGTTCATTGAAACAATAGTCTCAGGTTGTAACGTTTTACCAGAATCTTCATCGACTATGGCGCCATCGACCTCAAGAATTTTAGTATGTTCTTCAATGCTATCTAGTTTGCCATTAGTTGCGGTACAAACACCACGAGATACAGAACCATGTTCAGATAAGGTATCTTGAAGACTATAGCCAACTAAAGCATAGGTTGAATTAGAATCATTTGATTCAACAAAATTAGCGGCACCTTCAAAGGCTGGGCTGCCATAGTAATCATCTGCATTGATGATGGCAAAATCGTCTTTAATAACATTTCTGGCGGTCCAAACGGCATGCGCTGTTCCCCATGGTTTTTCACGAGTGACATCAACTGAAACACCTTCAGGTAGATCGTTAATATCCTGTACCAAAACGTCTAACTTAATATTTTCAGGTATTCTTTCAGAAAGGTAATTTTTTAGGAACTCTTGATTCGCAGCTTTTGTGATAATCACAATGTGATCAAAACCCGTTTTTAGGGCATCGTAAATACTAAATTCCATCAAAAACTCGGCTTTGGGGCCTAATTCATCAAATTGTTTAAGCTTTCCGTAGCGACTTCCACTTCCAGCAGCCATTAGTAATAATGTCATAAATACTATTTAGATTTCAACAAAAATAGAGTATTAAGGACAATTTCATCCATAAAAAATACCATTTTAAACACTTCATCGTGAAAGACTATTGTTTTACAGAAAAAACCTTGAGAATTAGGTATTTATATATTAATTAGCATTTAATAAGTGTTTTTTATTATATTTAGAAAACCATCAAAAAACTACGCCCCTAATTTTTTGATATAAAACTTAATATCATGAGTGAAGGTGTTTTTATTACATTGATAATGATTTTTTTGTTTGGCTTCTGCTATGCTTATAGCTATGGCGGCGAAATATACGCTCGTAAAAAAGAAGAGAGAGCTTACAAAAAGAAACTACGACTCAAGAAAGCAAAGGAACAAGGTTTAAATGATCTTTATGCAGCTAAACGTTTGGAACGTGCCGAAAAGTACATTCAAGCTAAAGAGCGTAGTAAAGAAATTATGCGTGAACTTGCAAGAATAAATGCTGAGAAGAAGGATGAATTAGTTCAAAGTGCTTAATGACTCTTAGTGTTTAGCACCTAATACATTCAAAATAGTTCTTACTTTAATTTCCCCAATGATTTAGCAACCATTACTGATACACAGCTATCTCCTGAAATATTAATTACTGTTCTTGCCATATCTAATGGTCTGTCTACAGACATGATCATAGCTAAAGCTATTGCCAATTTATCTGCCGGAAATCCTACCGATTCTAATACAATTACTAACATGATGATGCCCGCACTAGGTGTTGCGGCTGCACCTATTGAAGCAAGAGTTGCCGTTAATACTATGGTCAATTGATCGGTAAAATCAAGGTCATGACCCAAAACTTGGCATACAAAAACCGCTGCAATAGCTTGCATCAAACTAGTAGCATCCATGTTTATGGTGGCACCAACTGGGCAAACAAAACTACTGATCTCCTTATCAACACCTAGATTCTCTTCTACACACTTCATGGTGACTGGTAATGTAGCCATACTTGAGCTTGTTGTGAGTGCTGTTAATTGAGCCGGTAAAATTCCCTTAAGGAAATACATTGGTGGTTTTTTGGCATATAGAACCACTATTAAAACGTAGAAGCCTAAAAGCACTAGCATTCCAAAAAGTAGTAATCCAGCATACTTTAAAAGTGCAATAAATAACTCGGCATTTGTGGTTTCGGCAATAAGTGTTGCAATAAGCGCTGCAACAGCATAAGGCGCCGTGAGCATAATTACATCTACCATTTTTAGCATGATCCCGTTTACAGCATCAATAAATTTCTTTACAGGTTCAATTTGAGGATTGGGTAATAAGAGCATACATATACTGAAGAAAATGGTCACGAAAATAACTTGAAGCATACTCGCATTATTGGTAAATGCATTGAACATATTTTGAGGCACTAGATCTACAAAAAAACTAAGCGGTCCTTTTTCGACGGCCGAAGCAGAAGCAATTTTATCGCTCATTGCTGTTGTAAAATCAGAGGATAAATCTATGAGTGTTTCTGGATTCACACTAGAACCAGGTGTGAAGGTGTTCACTAAAAACAATCCTAATATGACCGCAATGACCGTTGTAAACAGGTAGAAACCAATGGTTCTTCCACCAATTTTAGAGAGTGCCGATAAGTCCTTAAAATCTGTAATTCCCTTAGATAGTGAGATAATCACTAAAGGCACAGCAATCAACTTAAGTAAGCTAATAAATATCTGTCCGAAGGGTTTGATCCAATCTTTAATAAATTCTGGACCAGCATTAAATTGGATTCCAACAATTCCAATGAGCACTCCAATTACCATTCCTAATAGAATCTGCCAATGAAGCGCCATGTTTTTCATAGAATCGTTTTTTCGAGGTGAAAAGATAGAAATAAATGCTTAATAGTAGTTCCGCATACGAGATTTGTTCTCAGATCACTTTATAGACCTGCTCAAACGGCACTCTAAATCGTGCGCCATAAATGCCTTTATCATCACGAATACCGCAACCAATGATCATATTAATTTCAGCTCCAAAAGGTAGTTTAAGAATGTTTTTAACGCGTAAAGTGTCACTGCCTTCCATTGGGCAGGTATCATAACCAATACCAGCCATACTGATCATAAAATTTTGAGCTGCCAATCCTGCACTTTTATGTGCTACAATGCGCATATCACTGAGTCGGGCTTGTCTGTAAATTGGACGAAATAATCCTACAACTTGGAAGATTAAAAACTTCAGCATTCCAAAGATGCCTAAAAAATCAAAATAGGTAAATGGCATGAGTTTCCCGTAATAGGTCATTGCCATTTTTTTTCGTTTTACAAGTCGTTCTTCTAGGTCTGGTTTATCAAAGGCTGTGTTCAAAAAATCAATATTTGATTGACAACGTTGTCGCCATAGATCTTTTCGTGCTACAACAACCACTAACTGTTGTGCCGTTTTTGCGGCATTCTGATCAAAGCAAGCTTCCGCCAATTTATTGAGTACCTCTTTATCTGTAATATGATAAAATTCCCACAGTTGAAGATTACTACTGGTTGGTGCTAATACAGCATTTTGAAGGCATGCTTTTACCTTTTGAGTATCTATAGGTTCATTTTTATAAATTCTACATGAACGTCTATAGGCTATAGCTTCTGATACAGTTTTTTCCATGGAACAATTTAGTTTGGATAAAGATATGTTATCTAATTCGTTCAAATATAACTCTAGCAATTCTATTGGAAATAAGTCTCATGAAAATTCGCGATTGAGCTGATATTTTCTTATTTTTGAGATACTCCCAATAAAAATTAATTGACAGTATATGTCAAGGCTAGGGTAATATGCCGGGCTATTGATATATAGTTTTATGTTGTTTATGTGCGCTAACAACAGGATCGATTTATTTGTATTTTAAATAATACTGATCGCTTTTATATGTGCATGTCATAAATGATGATCAGAAAAATTAGTTTTTATGTATATCAAAAACCTTAGTGTTCAAAATTTTAAGTCGTTCAAAGGCTTTAAAAATCTAAAATTCCTATACCCTAAAATTGAAAACACACATCTAAAACAAGATTTTGATGTAGATGATGTGCGCTATCCTAATATCAATGTGGTGTTAGGCAATAATTCAACGGGTAAAACCGCATTTCTTAAAGCCATTGCACTATCCACTTTGGGTCCTGGCATAAAGCAGTTAAATATTGATCCTTTCATGTTGGTACGAAGAGCTCCTGGTGAAGATCATACTTCTGGATTCTTGTCAGCCTATTTTGAGTCGAATGAACAGGACAAAGTTCATTATGGACGTGTTGAGAGCTCCATTCAAGTTGAGATCGAGCAAGGAACAAAAGATAAGATAGAATGGATTCACCCCCAAACAAAAGGATGGCATCCCGTTTTTGATAAAGACCCTGCGGCCATGTTTATGGTTGGTTATGGCGCCAGCAGAACGGTTGAACTTCCGGAAAGATTTAATCCTGACCATAGAAGAAGTAATGAATTAATTCGTATTAACAAGGTGAGAAGTCTTTTTGAAGAAACCTACCAGCTAATACCTCTTGATGCCTGGTTGCCAGAAATGGAAACAAACAATCCGGGACGTTACAAACAAATTAAAGGGCTGCTCGCCAAAATAACAGGTGAAGATCATTTTCAATTTACAGGAAAGTTAGTAGACGACCAATATATTTTTGAAAGGGAGGGAAGCCTTATTCCGTTTAAGGCATTATCTGATGGCTATCGCGCCTTTTTAGGCTGGGTAGGCGACCTATTATTTCATATTGAGCAATCGTGCCCTAGCGGGAAGAAACTAGTAGATAATGAAGGCATCGTCCTTATAGACGAGATCGATCTGCATTTACATCCAGAATGGCAAATGAAGATTTTACCGCTTTTAGCTGACGCCTTACCAAATATTCAATTTTTTGTAACCACGCATAGTCCGTTGGTGGTGGGTAGTATAGAGTGGCAAAACATCATCTATCTGAAAAGAGATGAAGAAAAGGGGTCTTTTCCAGTACGCGATAAGCGCAATACCTATGGTCTTGATTCTGATCAGATATTGGTGTCCGATCTGTTCGGATTAAAAAGTACCAGAAACGACGCGGTTGCTGATGAGTTACGGATCTTATCATTTAAGGCATCGACTGGCGATAAAGCAGCGCGAAAAAAATTAATGAAATTAATGACTAAAGGAGATAAATTATGATCTCATATAGAACAGATAGAGATGGCAATACCATTGATCTGGCCCATATGGAAAGCCTTATCAATGCGCATAACGCCACGTGGTTAACCAGAGCAGGCCAAAGAACTGATGAATATAGAACTGCAGGAGAAGTGACACATGACAGCCATATTTGGAGCGAAATAAAAGAGGTGTTCATGAAGCTGCAAGGCAATAAATGTGCCTTTTGCGAAAGTGAACTTGAAGGAAAAACCAGTGGGAAAGGTGTTCATGATGTAGAGCATTTTCGCCCGAAGAATAGAATCACTAAATGGCAATCTACACCAGAATTTAATTCGCTCAATATTGCAATTACAGACCCAGCGGTGTCTGCAGGCTATCACTTGTTGACCTATAATCTATTTAATTACTCTATGGCCTGTGGTCCTTGTAATCAAACCTTAAAGCGCGATCGATTTCCTATTAAGGGTGCTTATAATACAATAATGGAAAACCCGTCTACGGAATCTGATGCTGAGGTGCCCTTATTATTGTATCCCATTGGGCCAGATGATGTAAACTGTGAAGATCTGATCTCGTTTGATGGCGCTGTGCCTACAGTTGTGACATCCACTGGACTTCCTTTTGAACGTGCTATTACCACTATTGAATTCTTTAGATTGAGTCGTGCTGATGAACGTGGGAAATTATTTAAAGAACGCTGCTCAAAAATTATCATTATAGGAGCGCTTCTTGATGGTGTTGATCCGGCTAATTTTGATGGCATTATTAGCACGTTTATTGATGATTTTAGAGATCATGCCAACTGTGGTAGAGCCTATGTAGAGTTACTTAAAAACGACCCAACGCGGGCAGCAGAAGTATTTGAAGAAGCCAAGGAGTTTGTACGCACCTATATACCGGATGAAGATTTGAATTAAGCAAAAAACTTGTGATTTTGGGAATGATAAAAGTGATATCACGTATTTTTATACACATATAACGAGTTGGGCATAATTTGAATAAACATAGAACATAAATGGGAAACTTACGAATTAAACTAAAATATAAAAGTTTTGAAATCGAACTAGAAGGAGATAAAGACACTGTACAATCTGAATTCAAAGACATTAAAGAGAATGGATTAGGAAATATAGTAGTAGGTGTAGATTTATCAGAACAAAACCTAATTCTTAATTCAGAAGAATCTCAACAACCGAATAAAGTAAGACAGATACAAACTGCAGAGACAGTTGATTTTGAAGATGCAAACCAAAACATTCCATCTATAAAAGATGTGATAATGAAACAACTTCCATCATCTGAATCTGAATGGATAATGGTTTATGCATTTTATTGTACAAATCACGGAAGCAAAACTTTTACTTCAAAAGATATATTATCAATGTATGAAAGCACTAAGAGAAATACACCTAGCAGAAAAGCTAACATTTCAAACAATATAAAATCCTTATTCGGTAAAGGTTATTTTAGTGCACTGAATGATGATGATTATATACTTACAGATGATGGAAAACATCAAGCGAATGAGATTATAACTAGAACTCATTCAACACCATTAAAACAGAATAGACCAAAAAGCAAATCTAGTTCTGAAAAAGAAAGTACAACTAAAAAAAGTAAATCTTCCTCTAGTAAATTTGAAGTCTTAAAAGATTTAAATTTAAGACCAACAGACAAAATTTCACTTACAGATTATATAAAAAATTATGAAATAAAATCTAATGCAGATAGAATAATTGTCATCATAAATTACTTACAAGAAATATTAAAAGTTGGAACTGTCACAATTGACCATATTTACACAGCCTTCTTTGTTTTAAAATGTAGAATTCCTTCAAGCTTTTACCAAGTTGTTGTTAACACAAAAAGTAGAAGTAATTTGATAGATTTTGACAAAGTTACTGACATCAAACTTTCAACTCAAGGTCTAAATCGATTAAGACTAGATATAACCAAGACGAAATAATTTAAAAATGAGTGGTTTAGAGAGTTTTATACTAAGAGTAAAAGGATTCAATGACTTACCTGCTAGTAAAAAAATTGATTTTTTTGCATACTTCATACTAATAGAAAAAAAATCATCTGGTTTTACCGCAAAAGATATTTTAGAGTGTTTCGATAAATTACATATCGAACCTTACTCGAATATATCATCTTATCTAAATAGTAAATCAAAAGGTAGATCTAAAAAGTATTTAAAAAAGAATGGACTATACTTTTTGGAAAGAGGTTTCAAAGGGATTTTAGATACTGGTTTTGGAAAAATAACAAAGCCAAAAGTTTCAGATTCAAAATACTTACCTTTTGAAATATTTGATGATACACGTGGTTATGTAACAAAATTAGCGGAACAAACAATTAGTTCCTATGACTTAGAACTTTTTGATGGTTGTTCGGTATTAACTAGGAAATTACTTGAAGTCTTAATTATTGAGTGTTTTGAAAGGCATGGAATTGAAAACCTAATCAAAAAAACAGATGGTAGTTTCTTTTATTTAAGCGATTTAATAACAGAATTAGTTAAAGAGCCGAAATGGAATTTGGGTAGAAATACGAAGCAAGCTTTACCTAAAATCAAAAAGAATGGAGATTTATCTGCACACAACAGAAGATATATTGCTCGTAAATCTGATTTAGACAAAACAAAAGATGATTTAAGAATTGTTATAGAAGAATTAATTCACATTATTGACTATCCGAGTTGGAAATAAAACTATGCCCAACAACGTGTATAGTTAATTGCTGCGAAAGTGTTTAAGTGAAGGATCTTTTCCTACAATTCACTATATTATATAACGGAAAAATAATCGCGTACTTACACGCAACAAACCATACACGAAGACGTTGTAAAACATTTATGAATTGAAAAAGAATCTGTCAGATGAAATTCGCATTAATTGATGGGGTAAAAAGTGAAGCTTTTAAAGGAGATAAAGGCTTCTGTCAAAGTTGCGGAGCAGAAATGATTGCGAAATGCGGAGAGTTTAAAGTAAACCATTGGGCACACAAAAAAAAACGCCAATGTGATACTTGGTGGGAAACAGAGACTGAATGGCATAGAAAATGGAAAGGAAACTTTCCTATTAAATGGCAGGAAATCATTCAATTCGATAGCGAAACAAATGAAAAACACATAGCTGATGTCAGAGCTAAAAATGGATTGGTAATTGAATTTCAGCATTCACACATTAATCCAGTTGAACGTAAAAAACGTGAAGAATTCTACAAAAATCTGATTTGGATCGTGGATGGAACTAGATTAAAAAGAGATATTCCACGATTTAATAAGGCAAAAAAAGATTTCGTCCAAATGTTCAAGCCTAAAATATTTGGGATTGAATTTGCAGACGAATGTTTTCCTAAGAATTGGCTGTGCAGCTCTGTTCCAGTCATATTTGATTTTAGTGGAACATTGCTCTACTGTATATTTCCCGTTCAACTTGGTTGGTATACAATATTCGCCGAAATATCACGTAAAGCACTTGTTAAAAGCATAATTGAAGGAATTTGGCAAACGAGATATGAAAATTTTAATAAGGATTTAATTGAGCGGAATGAACTTAGAAAGCAGCAGGAGAAACTAGAACTAAAAAGAAGACAAGATCGTGCGCGGTATGAGTTTAACCAAAGGTTATTAGGAAGGAAATATACTGGTGGAAAAAGGCGCTTTTAAATTTAAACATTGTGCAGCTGCTATCAACGTGTATAATCCATTACTAGTCATTCCATCAAAAGAAAATCACTAACTTTAGTAATCTATTTTGCAGCTGAGTCCTACTTGAAATCATTGGTATTAAAAACCTATAATTCATAAAACTATTTAATATGGAAACTTCAATATTAATTGCAAAGATTTTAGCAACAGTGTATCTCTCATTTGCCCTAGGCTTGTTGATCAGTGGTAAATATTATAAGAAAACGCTTCCAGAATTAGTTGATAACTCTTCCTATTTAATTCTCGGAGGATTTATGGCTATTGTTTTTGGGTTTTTAATTTTAGAATATCATAATGTTTGGAATTCAGATTGGACTCAGGTTATTACCATATTTGGGTGGTTATCGCTTTTAAAGGGAATCATACTTATTGTATTTCCAGGGATGTTTGCTGGCTACAAATCCACGATGTTAAAAGCAGAAAATCAAAAGTATCTTGTAATAGCACTCATACTTATTGGTGGATTCTTTGCCTATTTTGGGTTTTTTGCATCTTAATAGCATCATATAAATGTTGTAAATTGAAGTGGTGCAAGAACGGCACACAAAAACTCTAATTGCTAGCGGGAGTTCGCTACGCTCGTGACATGCTTGGTAGGAGCTAAAATTTTAAAAAAATGAAAACAACAACATTTCTAACATTTGTAGGTGATCAATGCGGAAAGGCTAAAGAAGCCATCGATTTCTACATGTCTATCTTTCCGAATTCAGACATTAAAAGCATAACAAATTACGCAGAAGGAGAGGCAGGAGGAACACCAGAGCTTATCAAATATGGCGTATTTACCTTAAATGGCGAAGACTATATGGTTTCCGAAAGTAATTATAATCACGCTTGGTCATTTACACCAGCGGTTTCATTTTTCGTTGCATGTCAATCTGAAAATGAGATAGAAAACTTATTTGAAAAATTGTCTTCAAATGGCGGGCAGGTTATGGTTCCTCTAGACAATTATGATTCAGGCGATTATGGCTTTGGTAAGAAATTTGGCTGGTGTGAAGATAAATACGGCATTTCTTGGCAAGTGAATCTCGCAGAATAATCTCGAACAATTAAACACCTTATCTAATGAAACATAGAATAGAAGAAGATTTGTTGGGAACTCTCAAAATAGCTCATGATCTTTACTATGGAATTCATACTCAGAGAGCACTACAAAACTTTCAAATCTCTAATTCAAAAATTTGCGAATACCCAATTTTTATCAAAGGGTTGATCCTAACGAAAAAAGCTTGTGCATCTGCCAACAAAGAAATTGGGACACTTCCCAATGAGAAAACCGATATGATCGTCGCCGCTTGTGATGCTTTGTTAAAAGATCTACCAAAGTATCTAAAGTATTTTCCTTTGGATGTATTTCAAGGTGGTGCTGGGACGTCGGTTAACATGAACGTCAATGAAGTGATAGCAAATGTTGGCTTAAAGTTACATGGCTATGAGTTGGGCAATTATGACGTACTACATCCTAATGATCATGTCAATAAATGTCAATCAACTAACGATGCCTATCCTACGGGTTTTCGAGTAGCCATTTATTTCTACATTAATCATCTTATTGAACGAATCCAGTATCTGACAGACCATATTGATAAAAAGGCCATTGAATTTTCCAAGATCATTAAAATGGGGAGAACTCAATTGCAAGACGCCGTTCCTATGTCATTAGGTGACGAATTTGATGCCTGGTCTACTAATTTGAAAGAAGAAATTAAGAGCCTTAAAAATAGTAGGGATTTAATTCTTGAAGTCAATTTGGGGTCAACGGCAATAGGTACAGGCGTTAATGCACCTAAAGAATTCTCTGAAACTTCCATTAAATATCTGAGCGAATTTACAGAGGTCAATTTCGTAAAAGCACCTAATCTTATTGAAGCAACTTCTGATTGTGGTGCCTATGTGATGATATCTGGAGCCTTAAAACGAACCTCAATCAAGCTTTCTAAATTATGTAATGACCTTAGACTGCTCTCATCAGGTCCAAGGTGTGGCCTCAACGAGATCAATTTACCTGAATTACAGGCTGGCTCGTCCATCATGCCTGCTAAGGTCAACCCCGTGATTCCTGAAGTCGTGAATCAAGTCTGTTTCAAGGTCATTGGCAACGATACTACCATTTCATTCGCAGCAGAGGCCGGTCAATTACAGCTTAATGTCATGGAACCCGTGATTGCGCAGTGTATATTTGAATCGATAGAATTGCTTTCTAATGCTTGTCTAACATTATCGGACAATTGCATAAATAATATCACAGCCAATCCGGAACATACGCATAAGATGGTTCACAATTCCGTTGGACTCATTACTTTTCTGAATCCATATATTGGACATCATATGGGAGATATCATTGGTAAGGAAGCAGTTGCAACTGATAAAACAATTCGGGAATTAATTCTGGAAAAAGGATTACTTCCTGAAGCTGAACTAGACCGTATTTTAAGTAATGAGAACTTAATGCACCCGAAATACATGGCTGAATTTAAAAAATAATTCATTTTAGAAATGAAAATACGAGGTAAATTCACATCCAAGCGGGAACGAAAATTGTGGATTTGGGCTTTCGTAGTTTTTATGGCCATTTATGCCACTCTTTTTTTTGGAGGCCAACTTATAGATTTTATGGTTGAACGTAGATTAATTGAACAAAGCACTTTCTACTTATTTATTATTTTGATTTTATCATTCGTATTCAGTGGCTTAAAAAGTTCAGGAAAGCGATTAGAGTATTGGATTTATGCTGGCGTGATTGCAGTCTATGGTATGGCATTATTACGATTGGATCTTACAACTGCAGAGCGCTCTCATATGTTTGAATATGGCTTGCTGGCCATATTGATTTATGAAGCCTTGGTTGAAAGGAGACGCAATGGAGTGATTATCAAATTCCCAGTCTTGGTCGCAGCTATGGCAGCCGGAACTATTGGATTATTGGACGAGTGTATCCAGTATTTTATCTCGTATCGCGTGTTTGATATTGTTGATATTGGTTTCAATTATTTGGCATCTGCCTTTGGAGTTATATTGAGTTTTGGTGTAAGAAAGTTGCAACGACTTATCATAAAAAGGAATAAGAATTAGATCAACATTTAAAATACACGCACTATAGTAAAAGTGAGTGTAAAACCAAGTAACGAAATCTATTATTGATCGTCTTTAATGAAAAGGTTTAAAAATATGGAGTTACAAAAATTTCAAAAAATAGGTGGCGTATGTGCAATTCTTGAGGCCCTCATTTATATCACCGCTTTCATTGTTTATGGAGGCATATTAGTTTACCCAAGTGCAAATGCGAGTAGTGTAGAGGAATTGAATTTTCTATCTGATAACTATTTTACTTTATCAGTCTTAAATCTTATTAGCTATGTATTATTTGGAATATTATTAGCGGTATTAGTGTTAGCCATACATCAACGATTAAAAAACTACTCACCAAATTTTTCAAAATTAGCTTCTGTTTTTGGGATTATTTGGGTTGGACTCGTTATCGCAAGTGGCATGATAGCGAACATTGGTCTTAAATCTGTAATTGAAACTGGAATTAATGAGCCAGAAAATGCCATGCAAATTTGGTCGAGTATTAGCATCATTTCTGAAGGTCTTGGAGGAGGAAATGAAATTGTAGGCGGAATTTGGGTCTTATTATTAAGTATCATCGCTCTGAAAGGGCAATTATTTTCAAAACCACTGATTTTTCTAGGGATTATAGTTGGTATAGCAGGAATTTTAACGGTCTATCCATTAGATCTTTTTGCAGAGATTTTCGGAATTAGTCAAATAATCTGGTTCTTTTGGATTGGTATATTTATGATTCGTAAGCCATTGCCATCATTGAAGAATTAAAAGAACATAGGCAAACAACCTGTATAATTCATTGCTGCACTCATAGAGTAATCTACTGACATTCAGTCAAGCTGTTTTAGAATAAAAAGACTAAATTTGAGTTATAACAACTACAATTAAAACCTAAAAGTCATGAGCAGTAAATACTTTGGCAATAAAACAGAAAAACAATCGAGTGACAAGGGGAAACGTAAAGCTGGCAAAGGTGGTAGAAATGTAAAACGATCAGCAAGCGTTAAAAAGAGTGGGAGAGGAAGGTAAATTGATACGGTTTATTTCGGAGAGATTTACAATCCAAAAGCAGTATCATTATATTGTACGAAGCAAATAAAACGGTCTTTTTCTCATCACGATTTATTAATTTAATTTAAAATCAGACTTTAAATATGTTTTATATAATAACTTTTATTCTGGCAATATAAAAGATAAAATTAATTGAGGTGGATTATCACTATTATTTGATAAAAAAATTCTCTCAAAAGGATTATTATCTAAATCTGTTAAATTAATCGATGGTTGTTTAGTTCTAACTTCAAATTCAAAATATCGAAAACTTGGAGATATGGGTTTACTAAATAACTCTCTTAACATATTTGTTACATCAAAACTAACCCATCCTGATTCACTTGAAACAAGTTTCGTGCTTCTAATAGATGCTCCAACGTCCAATAAAAAAATAGAAACACGTACTTCTTCATTATTCATATATATTTTATTTTTAAAAAACAATCTTAATTGAGCACTAACAATTTGAGGCGGATTATTTTTATCAATTGATGGAGGAACATAAATTTCTAAAATTGATCTTATAAAAGTTCGGACACTAAGTGTTTCTACAATATAGGATTGAGACATAGATAACTCCATTGGATTTTCATCAGTGGTTCTTAAATCTGAATCATAATCAAGATTAATATATGTTTCTTGTATACTTGAAAATGGATACGTCGTAACAATAACTATATTGGAGTCATCATCTTTTATAATCGGTTTCATTATAATTTGGCAAAATCCAATATTAGCAGTAAACACCAAAAGAAACAGTTTGATAATTGATTTCATGAGTTCGGAATATTTCTTAAAACGCAAAATTAATTGTATTAACTATATGATAATTAGTATGTTAAAGATAAGTAAATTATTATGCATTTAGAATATTAAACAAATACCTTAAGATGGGCTTTACAATGAGGTATAATTAATGAAGTGATTGTATTAAGAATTGCCATATTTGAGTTACCTGCTAACAACTTAATTATCTTGAATAATTCAAGTTCTGGTTTAAAGCCTTTAATGATATTAGACAAAAAATAGGTCGGCTGGGACTTGTCCAATAATAGAAAAGGTAATCCTTTTCCTAAAGGATAGAAGGGAGTGCGATTAACTTTTAATTCTGATTTAGTTTAAATACCAATTCGTTTAATCACACTCCACAAATAATATTATAGGGGAGTCGTTTTTGCGCCTACATTGACCAAGTCTCCATTAACGTGGATATATTTAGTCCATATCCTTGAATTTATATAATCCCACTCGTCCGCAAGGCTTTGCATTCTATAAATACCGACATATTCCGCTTCGTCCCTTCTTCCGTTTATTGCAGACTCATTTGCCAATTGTAATGCCTCTGCCTCTGTCATTAGTGTTTCAATACTAACTCTAGGGGTACGATCTTGTAAATTTTTTGAGTGCCTTTCTATCATATAGGGAACATCTACTACAAGTCGTCCTCGATGCGTATGTCTATATGAATAAGTTCTAGTAAAATTATATTCTAGCAAATTAGACTCATCTATTGGTGACATATCGTAATACGCAAAAACTCGATGTCCTTGAAAAATATTTCTCCTCATACCTTCAACAATTTGACGATATTTGTTTGTGGCATTAGCGAGCCCTCCAAATGGTTCAATATCTTTTCTTATTCTAAAAGGTAAGGATCCTAGAAAAGAGATTCTCATTTTAATAACTAATGTTATAAAATATAGTAATTCTACATTCGATTCATCGAAAATCTGATCAATCAGGATAAGACCATTACTTGTTTGTTCAGAAGCCGTTGATTGAAATGAACTAAAATCTCGTTGATCATTTCTTGCCTGCCAAAGAAAAGTAACTTGCTCAGGGACATTATTAAGATCTCGAAATACAAATCTTTGGTCTTGATTAAGTATCTCCTCTATAATTTCACGAGTTTGTCTATCGATTAAATTTGTCATTTTGGTGTCAAGAGCCTGAATCAATCTTATTATTTGGTCTAATTTTTCTATAATTTGTTGTTCCTTATTTTGAATAAAATTATAAATATCAAGACCTAAACCAATAATTCCTACAGCATCTCCTATTTGACCTGCGAACGCGATGCCTTTTCCAAATTCGCTATTTGTAATTGTTTCAATAAATGTTAATTTTGACATAATTAAGATGTTTTTGATTTGGTTAAATGTATTGATAACCTTTAAAATTTTAATTGCAAAAAAATCAAATTCTTATTTTTTTTTAATGCAATAATTACAAAATTTAGGAATTTATGAGTATGTGTTTTGTAATAAATGAAATTGTATAATAAAAACCATAAACCGATCAGTTTGGTAATGCAATACTCAGTATTAAACGCAAGAGTGTTTACGCTTAGAATTATTATATTTTAATAAAGGAATCAAACTCATGGTCTCTGGCGTTAACTCAACCTATTCTGTAGAAAGAATTAAACAATCTAAATGCAAGAATTAAAATTTGGTCGCAATGCTCTTTCTCAAAGTGTGGAAATCAATAATAAGTGTTTACTTCACTGAATATCTTCTTGATTAATTAATATTCTTAATTCAGTTAACTAATTTAAACTGTATAGAATATTAATTATATTTATTAATGTTTATAATAAACTAATATACTTTTATTATGCCCTTTAAAAAGAATCATAAGTTAAGCAAAGGACGTCCACAGGGATCAAAGAACAAAGCAACTCAAAAAGTTAGAGACAACTTTCAAAAGTTAGTTGAGGTTAACATGAAGCAATTGCAAAAGGATATTGATTCATTAGAACCTTATGAGCGTATCAAAGTAATACTTCAAATATCTAAATTTGTTTTACCTGGTCTTAGAGCCATAGAAGTGCAACAAGCCTTTGTTGAACAGCCACTTTTCCCAGATAGAGATTATCCTATGCATAAATTGTCAGATGCTACCTTAGAGGAACTTTCCAATATTTCGGTTGAAATGGAATAAAAATTAGACACAATTGGTTTACATCAGATCAGTACCTAACAGAAATCGTTCATAACATGGTTTTTTATTCTCAATAATTTGTTATCTTATTATGTAAAATTAATTAGAATAATTTAGCAAACATGAAAACCCAGTACCTAACAATTTGTCTCTCTTTAGTATTTTTTATCAACTATGCCCAAATTTCATTTGATGAAGAAAATGGATCCATTGAATTTGAAAGAATTGATCAAATAGATTTAAGTCAAGATAAAATCAAAAAGAGTACTTTAAACTGGTTTGCAAAGACTTTTAAGGATGCTAATTCAGTAATTAAAGCAGAAACAGATGACTATATTATAGGGAAAGGAAATTTTACCATTGAATCTAATATTAATAAATACACTTTTTATCCAATTATTTATTTTACACTTGAGGTTGCTTTTAAAGAAGGTAGATACCGAATAAAAATTGACAATTTTAACCAAAGCCTAAACGGTATTGAGACAAATTATGTTTATTTCTCTGAATTTAGTTATGAAAAGTATTATGATTTTACCAAATCTCAAATAATACAATTGTCTGATGGTACACCGGGCAAACAGATGGCTTTAAAAAGATTAGATAACAAAAAGAAATCAATGAAGGATTATGAATTACAGAAGGAGAATATGAAAAGATCTTTTGACCAAATTAAGGAGCAATTGGAGAATATTTCTATTAGTTTAAATGCGCATTTGAAAAAAACGAAAAAAGATGATTGGTAAACTAATGATCCCAAATATAAGTACAACATTCTAACACTTGAAGAAAAAATATTCAATTGAAAATATAGACTCATTTATTAGTAAAAATAAAATATTAAAAACATTTTTATCTAATGATGACTTAGTTAGAATGCATAGAGATTGGTATTTGGGATATCCTATAAATTTTCATGATTTTTTATGGTCGCTTTTTAATAAATCAATACTAATTAATGGTGAAATATTTGGCAAAACTGGTAATGAAATAATGTTTTGTATGAATGCTACCATTCTTTATAGACACATGGCTCGTTTTAGATTAGAAGAAGGTGCTAGTAATAAAACTATTAATCGATTCATGAGGTTGGCATTTGAATCAGAAATTCAACAATTTAAAATTGAAGCATTAAATATTGATTTAGAATATAAGGTAACCGTTATTGGGTCACCTAATGGTGAATGTGGATATGCCAAGAGTGTTAATGCAAAAAAATATGAATTTGATGATTTTATTGAAAAATGCCAAATTGCTACGGATAAATGTACTGATAGTTTATTTTGCAGATGCTGTTTAGCCAAAATTCCTAAACGAGATGAAAACGGTAGGCTAGTTAGAAAAAATTAATTCTCAAAATTTGTTCTTTTTTATAAGGGATCAATAGTGGTACACCACTTTATTTTCATTAACGCCTAAAAACATTGAATTTTGATTTCCTTGACTAATAGTTGACTAAAATAAACCTTAACTATTTGATAAATAAATAATTAAGGTCTATAATTGTGGAGTCGGAGAGAATCGAACTCTCGTCCAAACAAGCTACCTAAGAGCTTTCTACATGTTTAGTTTTTATTTAATTTTCGATCATAAGCTCACTAAAAACTGCATACTTATAACTTAGCTTCTTTAGTTTCAAATAGATATCAAAGCATTATCTATTCTATGTTTATTTTTACGATGCCTCAAAAAAGAACGCCATAAACCAAGGCTTTCAAGAGACATTTAGCGTTCCTACCTAGTAGGACAAGGCTTGAATCTTACTATAATTCAGATTATTAAGCAGCTAAAGCGTAGTTATTATCGCCGTTTAAAGTTTGACCTAGCCTTTTACGTGTATCAATGTCATTACACGACATGCTTACCATTAAGTTCAACTCGCTGTCAAAACCAGTCGACCCCATTTTTTCAAAGAACCACTCGATTACCGAGTGCATGCAAAGTTATCAAAATCTTTGCAAATTGGTAACAATCCGCTTATTTTCGTGCAATATTTATACCAATTCTCGAATATGAAATTTGCCTTAATAAAAGAGCTCAAAAATCCACCAGATAGACGGGTTGTTTTTTCTCCTGAAAAATTGGCGGAAGCTAGAACGCAATTTCCGGAGGCAGAATTTATTGTTCAATCCAGTGATATTCGTGTTTTTCCAGATTCAGCATACACCAATCTAGGTTTTGAAGTTAGAGACGACGTGTCAGAGTGCGATGTAATGATTGGTGTAAAAGAAGTGCCAATTGATGCACTTATTGCAAATAAAAAGTATTTTTTCTTCTCCCATACCATCAAAAAACAAGAGTATAATCGAGGTTTACTAAAGGCAATGCTTTCAAAAAACATTGAAATGTTTGACCATGAAACAATTGTCAAAAAAAGTGGCGCAAGGCTCATTGGGTTTGGACGTTATGCTGGCTTGGTTGGTACTTACAATGGGTTTAGAGCATTAGGGTTGAGAGATAAATTGTTCAATTTACCCAAAGTAGAAACATTAGTAGATCTAGAAGCTGTGAAAGCTGAATTAGATAAAATTGAATTACCACCAATTAAAATACTGCTTTCAGGAACTGGTAAGGTTGCACAGGGAGCAAAGGAGATTTTAGATCATTTACAGATCAAAGAAGTAAGTGATGCTTTGTATCTAACATCTAAGTTTAACGAACCAGTTTACTGTTTGGTGGATGTGATGGAATATAGCAAACGCATAGATGGCAAAGTAGGAGACAAGTGGGAATTTTACAAAGATCCGAGTGGGTACGAAAGCAATTTCATGCCATATGCCAAAGAAACTGACTTCTTTGTAGCTGGTCATTTTTATGGTAATGGTGCACCTTATTTGTTTACCAGAGAAGATGCCAAGAACCCTGAATTTAGAATTAATCTGGTAGCAGATATTAGCTGTGACGTTGATGGACCTGTTGCCTCAACCTTAAGAGCTTCGACCATTGCAGATCCGTTTTATGGCTATGATCCAATTTCTGAAACGGAAGTAGCGTTTGATGCTCAAGACGCTATAACAGTCATGGCTGTTGATAATTTGCCTTGTGAGTTGCCAAAAGATGCGAGTGAAGGCTTTGGTGATATGTTTTTAGAACATGTAATACCAGCGTTCTTTAATGGTGATGAACGAAATATATTAAAACGCGCAAAAATCACTGAAGACGGAAAACTTACTGAACGATTTAGTTATTTGCAGGATTATGTTGATGGTACTGATTAATCTGCATCAGCCACAAAAAAGATAGCATTCTTATTCAAGTCATAAAACCCGAATTCATGCGTATTCCATGGTGTATTCATCCGAAGTTTATCTTCTGAAATACATCCCTTTTCAACCATTTCATTGAAAATAACGTGAATATCCTGAACAAATATTTTTACGACAGACCCAAATATTGGATCATCTTCAGTTCCCTTATGCCATTGTAAATGAAGCCATTGATTATCACGTGAGAGAACGGCATATCCTTCTTGCACTGTATAGTATTTGAAATTTAACTTTTCTTCATACCATTTTACATCACGTGCAATATCTGAAGATGATAAAACTGGTGTTACATGAATAAAATTAGGTTTCATCATTGAAATTGTGAATTTTTCTAATCTTCCAATCTTGTTTTTATCCGTTTTATTATTTCTGTTGCCTGCCGTTTATATTCCCTTACCGTGGCTAAATGATTTCCTGAGGCCAAAATATTATGTGATGCCACGCGTTTCCTAAAATCTTCACTTTCAGCAAAATATGAAATGACTTCATCTGTAAAGTTACCTTGAGTCCAATCAACAAAGAATGGAAATTGTTGGAATTCTTTGAGATTATCTAAAACAACATCTTCTAATCGTTCATTACTTTTTTCAATGACAGGCAAATACAATGAATATACCTGAGTAATATTTATGACTAAACTATCTTTTTGCGCAGAAGTTTCTGACTTATAATTTTTTAATAGTTCATAACCTTTAGTTTGCGCATTAAGCGGTCTATACAAGGTGACGATAGCTGGACAAAGTGGACATTCTTTGTAATTGTCCATGGTGATTTCTCTATTGATAATTCTTTTACTACTCTTCTGACTTTCCTCATAATACTCAATCACGCGATTTGCAACTAAGGTGTCTGTTTCCAGATCATAAGAAATGGTTCTTAGGATGTTATTGAGTTCAGATTTTTGCTTTCTTTCTTCGTTCCAATTGTTGACTTGCAACGCGAGTAGAATACCAATCATTACAAGGATGATTTCTCCCAAGGCGTATAAAATGTAAGCAGTAACTTTGTTGTTTTTGAGCATGTTTTGACGGACTTTTCTAAAGATCTTGAGCATCTTTTTCTTCTTTAATTTCTTTTTTCATTTTAATATAACCAGTTACGAGTCTCACACCAAGCCGTGCAAACAAGATAATGGCAATCACCATGACAATATCAAATCCGTTCATCCCATAAAATTACCACAATTGGCTGGTTTTGTTAGGTGTTTTATCTTCAATTTAACTCTTGATTGATTAATTCCTGAATTTTAGTAATAGAATTTATGGCTGCTGTGATACGACCTATTCCTCCACCAAAATTATCACGATTCATTCTCACTATATTGCGTGCAGGATGTTCATCTCTAAAAATATTAAAATCTTTAACAACAACATATTCTTGAAATTTAAATGCCTGAACTTCTGATTTCATTATTGGCATCCAATCATTATTAAATGACACTTCTACATCACCAATTGATTTTATAGCATGCGAAGCAGTGTCATCATAATACGATCCTAATAAAAATCGTAATTGCTTATTTGAAACTTGATCTAACCCTTTTGATTTTAAAACTTCATAAGCGTTCGTTAAAGGGTAAAACCTCTCAAACTGTACAATGTTACCCAACCAAAATTTGAGACTGTCCTGCTCTAATGATGACCAGTCCTCACTTAATATTCTGTTAGACGAACTGACGGCTTTTTCAAAATTTATTTTGACGTCTTCCAAACTAAGTTTGTCCTTAATCAAATTAGCACGAATTTGCTCGAGTATTTCTTTTTCGAATGCTTGATTTTTTTTGACTTCATTCAAATTATTGATCTGAAGTGCAATGAGAATGCCAATCACAACAAGAATGATTTCACCAATAGCGTATTTAAAGTATTTAGAACTTTTGTTTTCCATAATTAGATTTTGACGTATTTGACGAAAGAATTTGATCATATTAGTTTACTCATAGAATTGACAATCAATGATATTGGTCTTCTTTACTTTATGTGATTTCAAGCTATAACTTTGCTTCTGTATTAATCCAATGCTAAAATCGGAATTCTGATTTTCATTGAAGCAGTCTGGCTTCTCCAGAACAGCTTCTGTTTCTACTGACGACCAATATATTAGATTGTCTCCATCTAATTCTAAATCATTCAAGTATTCTGTATTAAACACTAATTCTCCATGTGTGTCATATAGTTCTAATCCACGACTTTGTCCCGTTCCTGTATCAATTATTATATGATCACTGTAAACTCCTTTAAAAAAGCAGCTGTATTTCGTTCCAATATCAAAGGATTTAGAATCGTTAGAAACGGTCACTAGATCACCATTAAAGGAAGGATGAGGAACCACTTTAATGCTAAAATTTCTATATGAATAAGTCATTGAAGTACTATCCTGTACTAGTGAAACACTGTCCGCATTTTTTAAGAGTCCGAAAGTTTCTGGTGATACAAAATTAAGTTGTTTAACCGTCGATTCCTTTTTACATGAAACAATTATATTGACACATACAATCATGACAATTAATGGTAATATTTTACCCATTTTTAACTTTGAATCAGACATTAGCTTAAAAGAGAATAAGTAATTAGCAGCTTTCCATCTTTCATCCATCGAATCCAACCTTTGCCTATAGAATCATAATCGTCTCCTATAAATTCAACATGCATCCATTCGTTTTTAACTTTCAATGGACGCATAAAACTATAACTTACAGGATTCATTTTGCCGGCACTTTCAAAAGGTCTTTCATAAATAGAATTGTTCTCGGGGTTTGGAAACTCAACACTATTTACACTCATGAAAAATTCTGGCCAATACAATAGTTTGCCAGCAAGACGATCGACAAACATAGTTTGATTATTGGTAGTATTCACAGTCACTTCTAGAAACTCGTGAGTGACGGTTTGTACTCTAAAGTAGAGAAGATCATAGTCTAATTTTAAGTGATCAGGCACTAACCAAGGTGGAGCTGAGACAATTTCAAATCCGCCATATTCAGACTGCTTAAATGTGATACTATTGGTGGGCATATGTTCTTGAACCGATTTTCCAAATGTTGGTTTACCATAAAAATAAAGGGTTTCCTTTTCATAGAAATTAGGAATAAACATGCCCAATCCAGTATGATCTTGTTGAAAGGAGGTCATCTTCTTTGGAGAATCAATAAGTATGGCGATGACTTTGTTTGACTCATCTTCTATTTGCTCAAAAGTTTGTTGGTTTTGTTGTCGTTCTAGATCACGTTGTTGTTTATTATGTTTCAAATAAAAAAAAGTGAGTATAATGGCCAAAAGATAAAAAATACTGGAGGCTACAATTACTTTTTTATTCGATTTATACGCAATAAAAAATGCGAAGCATAGTGCAATGAAACCGCCAACTAGTCCGTAGAATAGTATAATGGCACCACCAGCCAACATCTGACCTTTTCCCGCTTCCGTGAAGGCAGCAACAGCTAATCCAATAAAAAAACCACCGATCAAGGCAGCAAAATAGGATAGGATACTATATCCTTTTGCAAGATTGCTCATAGTATAAATTTTATAGGATTATCATTTGTATAGATAATGATAAATTATTGTTTGTCTCCAACAACGAAGGGTCTCAATGTTCCTTCTAGTGGTTCTTTTAATAATATTTTACAAATATGCTGATTACCATTTCGTTCACCTGTAACCAACAAATTGATGTCTTTTGGAGACCAATTCGGAAGTGTGTCACCTTCATCATTAAAAGTAACTCTATGGGCACTTTTGCCAAATTTGGTCATGATATAAATTTCAGGTCTATTATTTTCCATAGAGGTTGCATATGCAATATGATTGCCAGCATGTGACCATGTTCCAGCAAAATTATTTGTTGGCCAGTTTGTTAAACGCTTGTCCTCCTTTAATGTAAAATTGTAAGAATAAATTTCGTCATCTTCACCTTTGGTATGTTTTCTCGAAAAATAAACAATGGCGTCTCCTAGAGATGTATATCTTGGATATAAGTTTGCATAGGCATTATCTACCATTTTTTTAAGGCGCTTACCTTTAACATTGCAGCGGTAAATATTGAAATTGTTGTCGCCAACCTTATGATTAAAAATCAGCTCTTGACCGTTCGGAGCATATTGACCATAGAGTTTATTTCCTTTTATTGGAACCGGAATTCGTTTTAATCGTCTGGTATCGAGATTGTAGGAATATAATTCTGTGTATCCTTTTCTATCAGATTCAAACATAATCTTGTTGTCAAATGGATGCCATGTAGGCCGTCTATCATTGTATTCGCTTGTTATGAGCCTTTTTTGTCTTGACCCACTGATGTTCATCACATAGATTTGCCAATGTCCATCTCTATTAGATTCAAAAATTATCTGATCACCATCTTTATTATAACTCGCATAACGATTGTCATAATTACCATTAGTTAGTTGAACCTCTTTGTAACCTTCTTTTTGAGCATGTGAGAAAGTTATGCTTAAAACAAAGAATAGGAGCGTATATATTTTGTTGTGATTCATTTTCTAATTTAATAAATTAAATATGTAAAAGTTACATATTTACAAAAACCCAGCCAGACATATCATTTTCTGTTAAATCTATAGCAGTTTCATTTAAATGAATGCCATGTTCTAAATATGCTTTTAGGTTGGTTAGCCAAAATGTCCAGCCATTACTGCATCCTACATGAATCTTGAGTTTACTCTCTTCATCTAACGGAATATTGTGTTGTTTTAATGTCACAATAACCAGATCATTTTTTTCTTCAAGATTGATATCAACCAAGCCATCAGCGAAAGTGAATTGCACAAAATCTTTTCCATTAGCTTTTATGACTTTACCATCCTCTTGTCCATCCCAATTATGCCATTTCCAGGTAAATGTATAACCAGGACTTATATAGTCACCATATTCTACTTTCGTGTTATCGTGCATAAAAATGGCTTCACGTAAAAACCAAGTAGTTAGACCTTCTTCTGTTGCCCAACACCAATACATTTTTTCAAGTGTTGTCTTGACGTATATTTTTTTTACAAAATGATCGAATGCTAAATTTCCCATATTAATATTAGTTTATATACTTGGCCAACAAACCATGAAAATGGTGAACACCTCTTTCTCTTGTAGGCGAAAATCGACCAGTATTATAAAAACGAGATTGTACTCCTTTGTGAACACTTTCTACAACAAATTCGTCCTCCCTTTCCACCTTATCTAATAAAGCACCTGCACCTTTATTCAATTTGCTCTCATCATGAACATAGGTTAAAAATGACACTTTTGTTTGATTTAAACTAATTGGTTTTACTATGTTAACTGACAATCCCCAAGGGTAGAAATTAAACATCATATTTGGAAATATCCAATAATAATAAGCACCTATGTTTTGACCAAAATCTTTATGGTATTCCGGTAAATCAAAAACTTCTTCACCATCATTAGCATAGCCAATCTGTAAGTTAGCGTGCTCGTAAATTTCAGTAGTGTAATTTCCGTAATCTAAAACTTCGTTTAAATCGTCATGCACAAAAGGAATATGAAAACCTTCTAAATAATTATCACAATACAAAGCCCAATGACAATTAACAAGGTAATCTTTACTCAAACTTTTACTATACTTGAATTGATGTAAGGGTAAAAATCCAATTCGTTCGGTCATGATACCCAATACATCATCAAAATCGAAAGCAGGATTTAGACCAACAAAAACATGCGTGCCTAATGTTCTAACGGGAAATTCAAGTAAATCATCACAAGGTCTTGGAAAATTTTCGGCTTCTTCAAATTCAGGCATCGATTTAAAACTTCCATCCAAGTTATAACGTCTGCCATGATACATGCAACGTAATTGTTTCATTTTACCTGGATTTTGCACTACGATATTGCCTCGATGTGTACAAACATTACTAAAACATCTAATATTATCTTCATTATCGCGCGTTAATATCAAGGGCTCAGTAACATAATTATCTAACATAATAAATGGATGTACACTCTCAGAAAAAGGTACAAGGCTATCATCTCCAATCCATTGCCATGTTTTTAGAAAAACATTCTCCTTTATAGAATCAAACACCTCATTACTCCTATAAAATTCAGCTGGAAGTGTTTCTGCCTCTTTAATATTTGAATTAATATTAAACGTTTTTTTCATTTTATTGTATTAGTTGTGTATGAATTTCTCGTCCTAGTTGTGCCAAAAAAGGAATACCAATTTCATCGTATTCATATAAATCGTCATTAAAGATACCATCTTTATTTACATGAATTGTCGCTGTTAAAATAAATTCGACATCATTTTTCTGATCAACAATATAAGCGCAATCGGTTAAATAGCCATAGGCATAACCAACCTTATTATAAATTTTGAAATGACTTGGAATCAGATCTTTTGAATCACCAAACAAGAAAAATTTGACATACCCATCATAATAATCAGGCAACGTATAACCAAGATCCTTTGGATATATCGACATAGTTTCAATCAAGAAATCTCTATAAGAATCGGATAATTGAAATTGTTGTTCCTCACTGTATTGTTTAGGAAACATAAGTCGTTTCATTATTTCATGAAGTGTTGAAATTGGTAAATAATTCTTTTTAGAAAAATCCATAGGTTCATTTATCAATTCATCATTTAAAAAATGTCCTTTTCCTTTTAAAATATTATTTAGTTTGAGAGATTCAATTGGATTGTTAATAATGGGATTGGTAGTTACTAAAGTTGTGTCGTTTTCTATAAAAACAAGTGGTTTAGTAGTTAATTCATCGGCATTGGGAGTGGACAACCTGTGTGAATAACGAGCTGGGAGACCTAATGATGTAAGCATTTTATTAATGTTGTCCTTTCCTAGATATTCAAACAATCTATTATAGGTGTCATTACTACTCACAGCAAAAATATCTCTAATCTCTTCTCTAAATGTAGTAGTGGTTGAATCTCCCTCTACATAAAATTGTGTATCAATCGTATATTTTTGATCTAGGCTCAATTTTTCAAGTAATAATGCTGAAACTGGAAATTTCACTGTGCTGGCTGGATAAAAATAACTACCATCGTCTACTTGAAATTCGAAATCAGTCAAGGCAATTGAGTCGTCAATTCTTGAAATTGTTGTTAATTTAATTTGAATTTCATGTGCCTCTAAATTGGACATGACATTTTGTATAGCCGAAGACTTTGAACTTAATGCTATTTGAATTGGATTTTGGTCTTTTGAACAATTATATAGGAGTAATAGCAGTAATATTGCAGAATAGCGCATTAAGTGATGGTTAATTGACTATAAAGATACTAAAAACCAATATTTTTTAAAGCTCTAAATATCTATAGCAATCTGATTTTTGAGAATATCTTCAAATGTTTCGCGCTTTCTAATTAAATGCGCCTTGTTATTTAGCCAAAGTACTTCAGATGGACGATATCTTGAGTTGTAGTTACTGGCCATTGTAAAGCAATAGGCTCCTGCATTTTTAAAGGCTAAAATATCCCCTTCTGTTATTTCATTAATGCGCCTGTTATTGGCAAAAGTATCAGTTTCACATATGTACCCGACAATTGAATAAAATCGTTCTCTACCATTTTGATTCGATAGATTGATAATTTCATGCTGAGCGCCATATAACATCGGTCTGATTAAATGGTTAAATCCTGAATCAACCTGAGCAAAAACAGTTGATGTTGTTTGCTTTATGGCATTGACTTTCGCTAAAAAATAACCGGATTCACTTACTAGAAATTTCCCTGGTTCAAATGCTAATGTGATTTCACGGCCATAATTTTTACAGAATATTTTAAATCGAGCTGTTAGTTTTTCACCAAACTCTTCAATATTAGTTTCAATATCTCCAAGTTTATAAGGCACTTTAAAACCAGAACCAAAATCAATAAATTCTAAGTGATCAAAATGTTTTGCTGTTTCGAATAAAATCTCACTCGCATAAAGAAAGACCTCAATATCTAAAATATCACTTCCTGTATGCATATGAATCCCGTTGACTTTCATATTAGTATTTTCAACAATACGCAATAAATGCGGAATTTGATGTATTGATATTCCAAACTTGCTATCAATGTGTCCAACAGAAATATTGGTATTACCACCAGCCATCACGTGAGGATTGATTCTAATACAAACTGGAGTATCCGGATGACGCGTCCCGAATTGTTCAAGTATAGACAGATTATCTATGTTAATTTGTACACCTAGTTTAGCCACCGCTTCAATTTCTGCTAAAGAAACGCCATTCGGTGTGTAAATAATATCCTGTGGTTTGCAACCTGCTTCCAGTCCTAACTTAACCTCTTGGATAGATACAGTATCTAATCCAGCTCCTAAATTGTGAAGTAATTTTAATATGGAAATATTGGAAAGCGCCTTAACAGCATAATTGATTTTTAAAGAGCTTACTTTATTGAAGGCCTTAGTTAAGCGTGTATATTGATGCTTTATTTTGTCAGCATCATAAACATATACTGGATTTCCAAAGGTTTTAGCTATATGTAAAAGAGTGTCTTGAGTCATGATTAATTCAATTTAATAATCAAAATAGGAAGTTGTAAATCTATAAAGTTTTTCATTGTTAGCATAGTGGAATCAAAAGAAAAAATATTGGTTTAAAGAATAAGGTTCTTTACATTTGCATCTTGTTACACCACTTTGAAAACTGAGGTGTTTTTCAATCATAATCTTCAATTAAATGAATTTACACGAATATCAAGGAAAAGAAATATTAAGTAGTTTTGGAGTACGAATACAACGCGGTATTGTCGCTCAAAATGCACAAGAAGCAGTTGCCGCAGCAAAACAGCTTACTTCTGAAACAGGAACTAGTTGGCATGTAATTAAAGCGCAAATTCATGCTGGTGGACGTGGTAAAGGTGGCGGCGTTAAAATAGCCAAAAATATTCAAGAAGTTGAAACTATAGCTGGTCAAATTATTGGTATGAATTTAATTACACCACAAACTTCTGCGCAGGGTAAAAAAGTACATCAAGTTTTAATTGCTGAAGACGTATACTATCCAGGAGACAACGAACCAGACGAGTATTATATGTCAGTTCTTTTAAATAGAGCAAATGGTAGAAACATGATTATGTATTCTACAGAAGGTGGAATGGATATTGAAACAGTTGCTGAAGAAACACCAGAATTGATTTTTACTGAAGAAATTGATCCAGCTACAGGATTATTACCGTTTCAAGCTAGACGTGTTGCTTTCAATTTGGGATTGTCAGGTGCAGCATTTAAAGATATGGTGAAATTTGTAATGGCCTTATACACCGCTTACGTAAAATCTGATGCCTCTTTATTCGAAATTAATCCAGTTTTAAAAACAAGTGATAGTAAAATAATGGCAGTGGATGCCAAGGTAACCATTGATGACAATGCGCTATTTAGACATAAAGATTATGTTGACCTTAGAGATATTCGTGAAGAAAACGCTATTGAAGTTGAGGCCAAAGAAGTTGGACTGAATTATGTTGATTTAGATGGGAATGTTGGTTGCATGGTTAATGGTGCTGGTTTAGCGATGGCAACTATGGATTTAATTAAACAAGCTGGTGGGGAGCCAGCCAACTTTTTGGATGTTGGAGGAACTGCAGATGCCGCAAGAGTTGAGGCAGCATTTAAAATTATATTGCGTGACCCAAATGTCAAGGCTATACTAATAAATATTTTTGGCGGGATAGTTCGATGTGATCGAGTGGCACAAGGTGTTATTGATGCTTACAAGAATATGGGAAATATAAGTGTACCTATAATAGTACGTCTTCAGGGTACCAATGCAGATATTGCCAAAGAATTAATAGATAACTCAGGCCTAGATGTTCAAAGTGCTGTTGAGTTTCAGGAAGCGGCCGATAAAGTTCAGGCGGTTATCGCTTAACACAAACATTATAAATAAAATTCAGGAGAGTGGCGTAAAAAGTTACTCTCTTTTTTGTTTGGCAGAATTTGGAGTGTAAGCTGCATTAATGTTAACGTTGTATTAATTAACGTTAAACAATAGTTAATTAAGAATCCCTTGTGTAACACTTTATCATTTATGGTCGTCTTTTATAGTGTCAATCAATTTAAAATCGGACAATTATGAAAACAATGAAAACTTATTTACTAGTTGCAGCAATTGCATTTAGTAGCGTGCTTTCGGCTAGCACAAATCCTGACAAAGCCAAAACAGCAAAAGCAGAACAAACTACAGTTATTACTGACGCTGTCGAAAAATTACTTGAGAACCCAACTTTTTTTGTAGATCATGAAATGACTGCAAGAGTAACGCTTACAATCAACAAAGACAACGAAATCGTCGTTCTTTCTGTTGAGTGTGAAGATGAAAGTTTAGAAGGTTATGTAAAAAGTAGATTGAACTACAATGCATTACCATCACAAGTAAAAAAAGGTCAAAAAACATTTGTAATTCCTGTTAGAATTACAACTGAGATTTAAATATTTTATTTGAATTAGTCTATTAAAACTCCAAACATTGTTTGGAGTTTTTTTTTAATTCTTTTTTGTGAGAAATAGTATTGAAAATATTAAGCACTTTTTACAATAGGTCTAGATAAACTCACCTTTTTAGGGTTTTGACTTAAGTGCCTGAAAATTAGCACATTAAAATTTATTTTAGCCTTAGCGTAGGAAATTATCGATGAAAACACATCTTTTTTTCGACAAGCAACATATTATGCATGCCTAATATAAAAACGAATGTTCTATTTTTATTATGTAATTAATTAATCCCTATTAGTAATGATTAATCGAGCTGAAAAATTAAGTTTATTATCTGAAATGATTGCTTTTGCAAGAATAGATAATAGCCTAAAAGAAATAGAATATAACTTTCTTCTTGGTGTTGCCAAGCAATTGGATATTACACAACAAGATTTCGAATACCTTTTAGAGAATCCGGTAACATACGTTCATTTAAAATCTCACAGTGAACGCATCGTTCAATTCCATAGATTGGTATTACTGATGAATGTCGATGGCGCAAGATCAACCAAAGAGCTAGTAAAGCTACATAATTTTGGATTAAGAATGGGTCTAGGCCATGAGGCAATTAGCAAAGTTCTCGACCTAATGGAGAGTTTTCCAGACAAAATAATTCCACCAGATCTTTTAATAGATATATTTAAGATTCAGTATAACTAAATTATACCTTCAATTTTTCTAATTTTAATTGATAGTTTTTGATTTGATCTCTAAGCTTAGCAGCTTCAATGAAATCTAAAGCCTTTGCCGCCAATTCCATTTGTTTGCGACGATCTCTAATTTTCTTTTCAATTTCAGGTTTGGTCAAATACTCGCTTTCTGGTTCTGCAGCCAATTGTTCCTGCTTAAAATAATAGCCCGTACTAACAGAATTTTTAGAAAGGGCACTATCTAAACTTTTAATTATGGCTTCAGGAGTGATATTATTTTCCGTATTATAGGCTATTTGTTTTTCTCTTCTATAATTTGTTTCGTCTATAGTTTTTTGCATGCTTTTTGTCATTTTATCTGCATACATTATTGCCTTTCCGTTAAGATGACGTGCTGCTCGTCCAACGGTTTGAGTTAAAGATCGTGCAGAGCGAAGAAATCCTTCTTTGTCCGCATCAAGAATTGCCACAAGTGACACTTCTGGCAAATCCAATCCTTCCCTCAATAAATTGACACCAACTAGAACATCAAAAACACCTTTTCTTAAGTCTTGCATGATTTCCACACGTTCTAATGTGTCCACATCGGAATGTATATAACGACAGCGAATCTGAATTCTTGCTAAGTATTTTGTCAACTCCTCAGCCATTCGTTTGGTTAGCGTTGTAACCAAGGTTCTCTCGTCTTTTTCAACACGTTGTTGAATTTCTTCAATCAAATCGTCAATCTGATTTAAACTTGGTTTTACTTCAATAACTGGATCTAATAATCCTGTAGGACGAATCACCTGTTCCACATAAATGCCATCTGTTTTTTGCAACTCGTAATCTGCTGGCGTTGCGCTTACATATATGACCTGATTTTGTTTAGCTTCGAATTCCTCAAATTTTAATGGCCTGTTATCCATTGCTGCAGGTAATCTAAAACCATATTCTACTAAATTTTCCTTTCTACTTCTGTCCCCTCCATACATGGCATGTACTTGTGAAATCGTAACATGACTTTCATCAACGACCATTAAATAGTCATCAGGAAAATAATCTAACAGACAAAACGGTCGAGTTCCAGGTTCACGACCATCTAAATAGCGCGAGTAATTTTCAATACCTGAACAGTAACCTAATTCTCGGATCATTTCCAGATCAAATTCAGTACGCTCTTTCAAGCGCTTTGCTTCAAGATGTTTTCCAATTTCTTTAAAATAATCATGTTGTTTAACTAAATCATCTTGAATTAAATGAATTGCATTTTGAAGAACATCTGGAGATGTCACAAACATATTGGCTGGATAAATTTTGAGTTGATCATAATTTTCAATCACTCGATTGGTACCAACTTCAAAAGATTCGATCTCTTCAATTTCATCTCCGAAAAAATGTACTCTATATGCATTATCAGCATAGCTCGGAAATATATCTACTGTATCACCTTTTATTCTAAAGTTGCCATAGTTGAATTCAGCTTCCGTTCTAGAATACAAGCTTTGAACCAATTGGTGAAGTAGCTTAGTTCTAGAAATTACTTGATTTCGTTCAAGAGTTATCACATTTTTTTGGAATTCAACAGGATTACCAATACCATATAAACATGATACAGAAGCAACAACTAATACATCACGACGCCCTGAAAGTAGGGAAGAAGTGGTGCTTAATCTCAATTTTTCAATTTCTTCGTTAATAGATAAGTCCTTTTCTATATAAGTGCCAGAAACAGGAAGATAAGCTTCAGGCTGGTAATAGTCGTAGTAGGAAACAAAATATTCCACAGCATTTTCAGGAAAGAATTGCTTGAATTCAGAATACAATTGCGCGGCTAATGTTTTATTATGAGCCAATACCAAAGTAGGTTTTTGAACTTCCTCAATTACATTGGCAACAGTAAACGTTTTACCAGAACCTGTAACCCCTAAAAGTGTTTGATATTTTTCAGAGGAATTTAAACCTTCTGAAAGCTGTTTTATGGCTTCAGGTTGATCACCTGTTGGACTAAAATCCGATTCAATCTTAAATTGCATATTGCAAAAATACTGTAATCATCTGGCTAAAGCAAAGTGACCTCGATATTCTGAACCATCAAAAAATTTGATGGTAAACCAATAATCAGTTGAAGGTAAAAGTTCACCGTTGAATCTACCATTCCAACCTGATCCAAGCGGGCTAATTTGCTTCAACAATTTACCATAGCGATTATAAATAAAAATTTCATTGACTGAAAGAAATTGATGGTTTATACCATAAACTTGCCAGGTATCATTGTATCCATCACCATTTGGTGTAAAGAATTTAGGAAAACCTCTTACAGAAACAATTTCCTCAACGATTCCACATCCTAATATGTCTCGAACAAACACCGTGTGAAATCCAGAGGACACGTTTGTAAAAACATTACTTTCTTGATATGGTCCATTGATGTCATCAAGACTATATTCATAAACTCCTTCTCCTGATACATTAATTGTGATAGTATTGTTTGTTACTAAATCTTGAACGATAATTTCTTCAATTGTTGCGGTATTTGATGCAACAACCTCAATTGATCTTAAACTGGAACAGCCATTAGAATAAGTCACTAGAACTTCATAAGTTCCAGGTTGGTTAATTTCGATTGATGACGCGGTTTCACCAGAATTCCATAAATATTGATAATTACTTGGCAAGTCATTTATCACTCCAGCAAACAGAGTTATAGTTTCTGGAAACCTGTTTAAACAATAATAGACTGGATTTTCTAAGTTGATATCTGGCTCTAGCAAAGGCGTAAAAAGCACCCTTAATTCTACTCCAGAAATCCCATAACATTGATTATTTGAAGTGATTTTAACATAAATGACTTGTGAATCAATTGTTGTGTTTTCAAACAAATTAGCAAGTGTATTTGTGTCAGCCAAGGCATCAGTTAGAGTTTCATAAAATTGAATGGACGAATTTAGTGGTACAATTAATTCAATTTGTGTTCTGAGATCATCAAGATTAAAGATTGTAAAACCATCAACAATAGCATCATCACAACTTGTAAATGGTGGTATTTGAAGAGTGTTATTCGAAATTTGCAGATTGAGCTCTGCGATAACAAAACAGCGATACTGCGTTTCGATTCTTGCAAAAACGGTTTGATTGATTGAGGTGTTTTCAAAAGCTGTTGGCTCTGAAATGGCATTAATATTCTGAAGTGCTTCAGCTTCTAAAAGGAAAAACCCTGTAACAATTAAATTTGAATTACTATTAGTTATGGAGTCGGTTGCATCAAAAAGATTATAAACAGTCAACCCATCTTGATCAAGATCACATTCTATTAATACAGAATCAAATGCAATTGGATTGCTTCCATATTCAATGACTATTTCACCAAATGACACACAATTATTGGCTAATGAAACTTCTACTTGATACGTTCCAGCTGATGTTACAGTATATATTGAATTAATTTCAGTGAACAATTCAATGCCATCTTTAAACCATTTATAACTGGTGGCATTGGTTTGAAAAGCATTTAGTTCTAGAGTTTCAGTATTACAAAGCGGATTGGACGTGGCAAGTAATCTATCTTCTCCCAAATCTGTACTTAATTGAAAACTTCCAGCTTCTAGAAAAACTGCAGAGTCATATCTATAATTTTGTTCATCAGCAATTACCAACTTTACATGATATGTTTCATTTGGAATGACATCAGCAGTTGCTGTTAATATGGCAGTTTGACCATCATAGTTTATTGGAGCTGTTGCATCATTAAAACCACCAAAATAGGTTTCGTTTTCAGCTGGACAACCATTAGGAATATCAGGATGAACTGTTGTTACTTTTACTGGAATTTGAGTGTTAGGAACTAAAGCTATGTTTGTGTATTGCGATTCGTTTATTGGTCTGATCAAAAAGCCAAATAAATCTGAAAACTGACAGGTGTTTGGATTACCTTCTTGATATTCTTCTGATGCAAAAATATATCTAAAACTAACCTGACTTGCAACTGAAGTAAAATCAAATTCAATTATGGTGGCATTGAATGTGTTTGGTTCGTTAAGAATCGTTTCTAAATCATTATCACCTAACCAATTTGGTGCATCATCGTCACTTAATGATGTATTTGGGCCTTCTGCATTTTGAAGTCTTCCTGTTGATAAAATAATACCATTTTCGAAGGGGAACGTTGTTCCTGATGCATCAAAATAGCCATAACTTTGATCGGTATTATTAAAATCACCACCAACTACATTTGTGACGAAAACATTTTCAATACAATCACTATCAATTAATATATCTTCAATTAATTGTTGAGGTGTAAAGGTTTGACTATCTACTTGGACATTTTGTGAAAATGTCAAATTAGTCAGAACAATTAGAACAGCAATTAAGATTCGTCTCATTTATACTGTAAATAAAAGTATAAAGATACGTTACCATTTTTTTATAGAATTAGGTAAATTGTTAAAGTAGAATGCTATCGTTTTATAGAGAAATGGCCTTTTACTTGAAATTGGTTGCTCCCTTGCACAACATTTGCCACATACCAATAATCACTTGCTGGCATCATTTTACCATTATAAGTTCCATCCCAACCGTGAGAAGTTGCCGTTAAATAATGAAGTTGTTTACCATAACGGTCAAAAATATGGATGGTCGTTCCGGGTAATGTCTCTACACCAACAATATGCCAAGTGTCAAAGTAACCATCGTTATTCGGCGTCATAAATTTTGGAGCATCAATTACCAAAACTTCAGTTGTTACAGAACCACAACCATTAATATCAATTACGGTAACAATGTGATACCCTAAAGAAACATTTTCAAAAACATTCGAATCTTGTGGTTCGCCATCGTCTAATTGATATAGATAATCGCCAATTCCGCTTATGGTAATCGTAATATTATTTGGATCTGAAAAATCGACTGTTTCCGTAATTTCTATGGTTGCTAGTTCTGATTCACTTACATTAAAGTTGGAAGTTGTCTCACAACCGTCTATACTTGTAACCGTTACCCAATAATCACCAATTTGATCAATTTCAATTTCAGAAGTTGTTTCACCAGTAGACCATAAATAACTATCATCTATAAATCCTAGGTCAGCACTAACAGTAAGCGGCAAATTATCAAGACAAATAACTTGATCTTCAATATCGATTTCTGGTTTTCTATTAATTATTATGAAGAAAGACGAAGTATCAAAGCATCCTGTTTCATTGTTTTCTAGGCGAGCAAAAATCTCCTGACCATTATATGCATTGTAATTTAGATTCTGAATAACGTTTGTATTGTTTTCAGCGTCAACCAAAGTTTCATAATAAGTCACTGTATAATTTAAACCAGATTGTGCACCAAGAATTGTAGGAGTTTGCTGCTCTAAATTAAAAATTAATTCAAAATCAAAGCCATCATCACAGGCTTCCATATCTAGTGCTATATTCGCGATTGGATTAGGATTAACAATTAGATCAAATGATTGAATAGCCACACAAGTGGTTGTGCTAAATTCTGCTCTTATAAAAATTGTATCACTTGTTGTTGAATAAATGTAAACAGAGCCTAAATTATTTTGCGCATTTTGTGCATCTGTTAATGAAGTATGATAACTTACAATAACGTTTGTTGTATCATTAATAAGCGTTGTGGTTGCTTCTGATAAATTAAATGTAAAGGTGTCATTCTCACAAGTCTCAATTTCAGGAATTGCATTAATTTCAGGAGGTAAATTTACTATAAGTTCTAGTGGAACTTCGACGTAACAATTTGAAATTATATTCAAAACCTTTACATAAACCGTTTGTGGATTTTCTGTATTTGTATAATTTTCTGGTGTTGCAATTTGATTTGTATCTGCAAATAGATCTGCAGAATTTTCGAAATAAGTAACAATGATATCATCATTACGAATATCTAATATTTCAAACTCAGCGATGGTCAAATCAAATGTTGAAATACCATCATAATTATTATCACAGACTTCAAGAGCTGTTGGTAAGTTGACGTTTGGAACCTGTATAACATTAAGACCAAATTCGGCAATGGCGTGACAATAGGTGCCATTATCAATTCGTGCATAGATTTGTTGTGGATTGTCAATATTGGTATAGATTAATGGAATTTCATTGATCTCATTTTCGGCATCATCTAAATTTATATAAAAAGTAATTATCAGGGTTTCGGGTGAACCTTGAGATATTTCAGTTATTTTTTCATTCAAATCAAAGGTGTGGAATCCATCATTACTAATATCATCACAGGCCACAAAATTTGTAGGTGGATTAAATAGAGGTATCGATCCAACTTCAATTTCAAAAGAAGATACACCAAAACAATCTAGATCTGTAAAATTTTCAACTCTGACGTAAATTGTCTGCGGGCTTGATAAATTGGTATAGTTTGAATTTTTGTCAATAATATTAGTTCTATTAGTAGCGTCACTCTGTGTTTCAAAATAAAGAACTCGTTTACCAGTTTGACCATTCAAAATCTCAGCATCTTTTTCATTGAATAAAAAATCTGCAGTTTGGTTACCATCTGTTTCACAATGTTGAAAATTAGTAATTGCAATAAAAGCAGGCTGGGTGTTTACAATCACATTTATTTCTACAATGGCATGACATGATGTAATATCACTTTCAACTCGTACATAAATGATTTCTGTTGCTGAATTATAATTATCAGGTGTTACAATCTGATTTGTATTTGCATTAGCATCAATTAAGGTATTATGAAAGCTAATTGTAAGATCCGTTGTATCTGAAACAATTTCTGGTATTCTACTTTCGAGATCAATAATTGAAAGAGCATCTTGATCGTCATCACAAATTACAATATCATTTGGTTGATTAACAGTAGGAGCGGGAATTACATTTATATCAAAAGCTAATGTATCAAAACAGCTAGTACTATTCTCAACTCTAGCAAATAGGGTTTGAGGATTTGCGGTATTTGTATAAAAAGGTGGCAATGCATTAGAATTACTATCTGCATCCATTTGTGTTAGGTGGTAGGTCACTGTCACATTGGTCAACCCATTACTAACTGCTGTATCAAACAATGAAAGTTCAATTGAAGTAAATCCGTCGTCATCGGTGTCGCAAAAATCAATAGGAGGAATAGGGTCAAGTATCACTGGAGGCAGAATAATCAATTCGATAGTTTCAATGCGCTCGCAATCAGGAGTTTCAACTTTTACATAAAGTGTATGAGGACTAGATGTGACTTGATAAGGTACAGATTGATCTATAGGATTTGTATCGTTGTCAGCATCATTTTGTGTTTCATAGAATGAAACTGTAACACTGGATAGATTATTGACAATGGCCGTAGCTATATTAACAAGATTAAATTCTACAATACCATCAGCACTTTCATCATCACAAAGAAAAAAATCATGGAAATTAGTTCCAGTTATCAATAAGTTGGTATGTAATGTGAGTGGAAGAACAGTTGCACAACCATTAGAACCTTCAATACGGACGAAAAGAATTTGAGTATTTGGATCTATATTTTGATAATTCGTTTCATCTGCAATAGCATTAATACCTAGGTCGGCATCATTTTGTGTTTCATGAAATGTGACGCTAACACCTGAAACTTGTGCTAGTATATCTGGGATGACCTCGGTTAAATCAAAGAATTCAAACCCATCATCATCCGCTTCACAAGAATCTAAAGGTGGTAAAGTTAAAGTACCAACATCAGGTCTGTCAAGCACCTCAATGCTAATTGATGTAGTGGCAGAACATCCAGTTTGAGAATCTTCAACCCTTATGTATATGATTTCATTAGGATTTGAATTTGTGTAAGGTAACGGAATGGCATTAATACCATTATCTGCATCACTTTGCGTATAATGATATGTAACTGTCAATCCAGTGTTTCCTTGAGTAATCTGATCATCGTAACTAGATAAATCAATGGAAATAGAACCATCTGCAACTGCATCATCACAAAATTGTTGCGGCTGTGGTTGAACTGGCGACGGCATTGGATTAACGATTAAGTTAAATGTTGTGAAAGTTATACAACCACTAAGCGTATCTATAATTCTAACATAAATTGTTTGAGGACTTGATGAATTTTGTATTGGATTGGTTATGGCATTAGCTGCATTTTGAGCATCAATATTGGTGAAATGATAGGTGATATTATAATTGCCTGGAGGCATTATTGCCAGAATCTCGGCATCTTTTGAGGACAAATTAAATGTTTCTATACCATCATTACTTGCATCATCACAAACTGCCATATCATTAAGAGGTGGAATAGATTGAGAAGAATTTAGTGTCACTTCAATACTATCTGAAATAACACAGTCTTCTCCATTTAATGGAATTGTAATTTCAACTAAATAGGTGCCTGATTGTATTGTGCTAATTGATGTACCGTTCTCACCTGAAAGCACAGCTCCGTTTCGATACCAAACATAAGAAGCCAGTGGATTTTGTATATCACCATCAATAACATAGTTGGCATCACATGTTTGAACATCTGGTCCGAGATCAACAGTTGGATTAAAACTATTACCTTGAATGAATACAGCAGAATCAAAATTTGAATCATTTTGGTCAGCTATCACTAATTTTATATGATACGTTACATTTGGAGTGATACTAGCCGAGGCGGTCATAACTGTAGTTCTTCCGTTAAAGTTAGTATCTCCCATGGTATAACCATCGAAATATTGATTGTTTTCTGCATCACAAAACCCTACAATTTCATCGTGAATTGTGTTCGTGTTTACAGGAATTGCGGTTCCTGGAATTAAGGCAATATTTGTATATGGATTAGTTGTTCCTGCTTGTCGAATCAAAAAAGCAAATCCATCAGAGTAATCACATGGATAGGTATCTGTATATTCTTCAGAAGCTAGTATATAGTTGAATTGGATTAGATTTGATACAGACACAAAATCGAATTCAATACTCGTGGCATTTTCAGTATCTACAATTCCTAAGGCCGTTTCTAAATCGGCGTCGGTGCCCCAACTTGAACTACCATCATGAAGTTCATTTGTATTTATAGTATTTCCAGCAGAATTAGCATTACCTGTGGATAGAACTATTCCATTTTCAAAGGGAAAGTTTGATAGGTCACGTTCAAAATAGCCAAAACTAGAAAAACCATTGACCTGGCCATTCACACTAGAAGAAATATTGGATACATCAACACAGCCTTCTACAAGATGGTTGGAGATAAGCTGTTGTTCCGTTTGTGTATTATCTACAGAAATAACCTGAGCGAAGGACACTTTTAAACTCAACAGACTAACTAAAATAAATGCTAAGCAAATACTTCTATTCATAACATTTTTTAAGATAGGCGCACGCATAGTTTTGGGGACAATGGATTGACTTTGTTTAATCTGATGGTAAAATAGGAGTTTTATCGATGAAATACCAAATTTAATCGACGAAATACACGTTATTTTAACAATTAATAATTAAGATAGACCCAACCTGTCAAAGATTTGAAGTTAGGGTCGTTTAGATGTAGTACATAGAAATAAGTACCAACTGGAACAATTTTACCTTGAGCGTTTAGCCCTTTATTAGATTTACCGAACCATTTTAAAGAATTATCACCTTGAAAAATTAGAGTTCCATGTCGATTGTAAATTAGTAGTTGATGTTGATCAAAAATATCATAAAGACCTTGAATGTTAAACCAATCATTAAACCCGTCCTCATTTGGTGAAAATCCTTGTGGTACTAAAGGGGGACAATTTTCTACCAATAAATCAAATTGAAATAACTGAAAACATGGTGAGTTTTCAATTCTAATAAATACAGTTTGAGGATTGTTTTGATTGGTAAATGATGTCGGTGTCAAAATAGCATTCAATCCCGTATTGGCATCATTCAAATTAGTGTAAAATTGAGCAGAATCTAAATCAAATGAATCATCAATTAGGATTAATTGAGAAGTCAAATTAAAGGTATTCATATTGAATCCTTCATCACAACCCAACAATAGAGGCAATTCAATCAATGGTTCAGATAGCAATTGTGTTATTAATACACTATTTGAATTATTAGTTTCTACAATTTCGTTAATGATACCACTTCCAGTTCCATCGTCATCAACTACAATTTCTAAATTAAAATTAGTATTTGTTACAGCCGGAATTGTGAGGTTTAAAGAATAAGTTTCAGAATCATTAATATTAATGTCATTTTCAGTAGATGCTTGGGCAACCAATTCATTATCAATATAGATAGCAATAGGTGTATTAGCTGGAAGAATTGCCGTACTATTTGTGTTACTCACTGTATAAGTCAATAGAAATTGATCAGAATTGCATTGTAACAAATAATCATCAATTAAAACGGTGGCATCAGGTAATTGACTATTAAGAACTGTAATAATATTATTGATCATAACAAAATCCTGCCCAGAAGTTAATTGAATGGTAGCTGAAGTATCTCCAACACTGATGTTATTTTGGATATTATATACATCTATATCCATGTTATACAAATCAGATTCGCCTGTAAAACTATTTGTGCCATTAAAGGCGTTATTGGTTGGATTGAGTGGAGGATTCCCAATAATATTACCATTGATAGTTAGCGTTTCATTAATAGCTAATGCAGCGTCACCTTCCCAAGCTATAAAACCGATTTTTGCATCAACATTGTCCAATACATTTAAACTATTCAATTCAATTGTCAGATTTGTTGGAACACTTTGCAAGCCGTCATAAATGTTTATTTGGTTTAATGGTAAACTGTCTTGTTGGTAAATAATACTAATTGCCCAACCACCAAAATTTGTACCTGTGCTACAATAAGGCGTAATAACTTGAGTAAGGTCTAATTCTGAAAGGGTATATATGCCGTTACCTTCAGCTAGAATAATATCTGTGACATCTGCAAAAGCCGCAAAAAATACACGTGTTGCATCTAATGAATCTGAAAAGATCCTTTCTGCTGAAACGGGATTATTGTTTAGCAAAACATCAAAATCTCCCGTGTCTGATCCGGCCCAATAAAGAAAAGCAGCTTGAATTATTTGAGTTGGTTGTAGAAGTAATTCTGCAGATGATTCTGTTAAAATAGTGCAATTGCCAAATGGACCATTTTCTTCTAGGTTTAGAGTGTTTCCAATAGAAATATAGTCATATCGACCATTAAATTGTTGGAACAGCTCTATATCTTGTGCAAAACAATTTAGGGTGAAAAAAATACAGAAAAAATAGCAAATTATTGACCTCATTTTGGGCCTTATTTGATAGTAGCCAATACTAAGTTAACGTTTTAATGCGAAGTGATTTCTATAAACGCGTCCATCTTCTAAGGTGACTTCAAACCAATAGTCATTATCTGGCATAAGTTTACCATTAAAGGTGCCATCCCAACCAATACTTCCAGGACTTAGTTGTTTGAGAAGTTTACCATAACGATCAAAGATGTAAATTTTACTACTTGGTTGAAACTGGTTGCTTACGCCATACACTTGCCATGTGTCATGATAAGAATCATTATTAGGTGTAAAAAATTTAGGGAATCCAATGACCGAAACTGTTTGTTCAACAATCCCACAATCATTTTTATCTCTAACATAAATAGTATGGAATCCAGGCGCAACATTATCAAATACATTACTATCCTGATAAGGACCATTAATATCATCAATGGCAAATTCGTAATCTCCTTCTCCAGAAATATTAACGGTAATAGTTCCAAATTCTGCACCATCTACAACATTTATAGAATCGAAGGTTGCAAGATTGGAAGGTAGTACAGTAATTGTTCTATTTTTAGAGCAACCATCATTATTGGTAACTGTCACAGTATAAATTCCTGGTTCATTTACTTGAATTTCAGGTGTTGTTTCACCAGTAGACCAATCGTATGAATAATTATTGGGATCATCTCCAATTACACCACCATAAAGCGTAATGAAATCAGGATAGAAGTTTAAACAGTAAATTAGTTCTTCTTCAATTTCAAGATTTGGTAATTCATAGATTGTTAATTGAATTTCATTAATACCATAGCAATCATTATCATTTTCTGCTCTCACATAAATAACTTGTGAATAAGGTATTGTATTGGTATAGGTTGTGCCAAGAGGGTTGTTTTCTAATAGTGCTTCTTGATAGGATTCATAATAATCAAGTTGAATTCCGGGGGGTAGTCCAGCTAAAACATCGCTATCAGCATCAGATAGGGTAAAGGCAAAGTGTCCATCTTCAGTTCCATCATCATCACAAGCTGTTAAAACAGCATCATTGGCATTTGTAGCACTCACTTCCAAAGTTAATTCTGAAATACTGAAACAACCAGTAAGATCATCAATAATTTGCACATAAATTATTTCTGGGTTGAACACATTACTGTAGGCATTGCCATCTATTTCATTAGAACTGGCTTGTGCATCCATATATGATGTATAATATTTTGCTGATCTATTTGCATTTCCTCCAGAGAGGATATCAAATGCTTCTGTTAGATTGAACAATGTAAAACCATCAGGAGTACCATCTTCATCACATTGAAATAACAATGAATCAAATGCTTCTGGTAGTCTATTCACTATAATATTGAATGATGTTGTATCAAAACAATCTGTATTGGTATTGTTTTCTATACGAATAAATATTTCTTGAAGATCAGGAGTAGTATTATAATAATTCAGAGGTAATGCATTTATATTGGCATCTGCATCAGTCTGAGAAAGGTGATAAGTAATATCAAATAATGAGGCATCTTGCCCTCCCATAACAGTTGAGCTTAAAGCACCTAAATCAGTTACGGTCTGTCCATTCATATCATCACCATCACTAGTACTGTCACAAACTTCAATATCATCAACTATATTGGCAATTGGTGTGTCATAAATAGTGAGTGTGAACGAAGTTGTATCAAAACATCCTGCAAAACTGCTGTTTTCTATTCTCGCAAAGATCTGTTGTGGATTACTAGAATTAATTAGTGGTAAAACAATTTCGTTTGTATTGTTATCCGCATCATTTTGTGTAATGTAATATCGAACTGAGAATACGTCAGGATTTTGACCGCCAAGAATTTCAGAAGATGTAGTTACTAAATCAAATGAAGATTGACTATCATTATTGTCATCACAAATAATAACATCCACAGCAGGATTAGCAACTGGAAGATCAAAATAAGCTACAAAAGCTTGACCTTCTTTATACTCACAATCCCCATTATTAGGGTCAACAAATACTTCGTAATGACCTGGTGCATCTATAAATAAATCAAAATCAGTTTCAGCAAGGGGTAATCCATCCATTGTCCAACTATATATAGCCCCTGGAATATCATCTGCTGTTAACGTATAGGTTTCATTTTCACATAAATCAAGATTAATGGTACTAACGCCATTATTTATTATATCTATTTGCTCATCAAAGAATGATTGTATAAATGGTGGTAAGCCTTGAGAGGAAGTGTTTGGCGCTACACTAATCGCGTTGTGTTCATAATTACTCGCCGCACCCGCTTCATTCGGATTATGAATAACTCCTAAGAATGGTTGTCCTACAAAATAAGAACTGGACAATGCTCTGTAAATTTTACCATTTGGTCCTAATTGCAATCCTCCTCTATATAATCCACGATCATCTAAGGTAAACTCACTAGCTTGAATATCAGCGGCAAGTAAGTCAAATTGTGTGAGTGATGATAGTGTATTAGCTGAAGAATGAACATACAAATATTGACTGTTAGGTGAAAATTCTAGTCCATAGGCTTCTCTACTTTGGGTATTAATTAATAGGGATTGTTGATTAGTTACTAATCCAGTAGTGACATCAAAATCGTATAACAATAATGAATGAGGATAATTAGCAGGCTCTTGAATTGTAGAGGCTGTCATATTTCCGACTGCCATTTTTTCACCATCAGGCGATAGTTTTAAATAACCCCTTTGATCACCAATACTAATGGGGAAGGTCGATCTAACTGGCGTACTATTCACGCCTGTAGCACTAACTTCGTAGGCATAATAAGTATCAAACCTTTGAGAAATTCCATCATCATTAGCAAATGTCACCACCCAAATTGACTCGTCATCACAGTCTTTTAATACGGCAGAAATCTTTTCTGAAGTTCTTGCTAGTAGGTTGACATTCTTAATGGTAATTTCACCCAATCCACCATTTAAGGTCATGTCTACTACCGAGTAATTAAATCCATGATGAACTGGCTCACCTTGCAGTTGAACATCAACTGTGAATATGTAATAGATATCTGGATTTTGTGGCCTTGGAACTATTATAGCAGACTGTGTACTAGATGGGTCTCCAAAAAGCCCTGTACCATTTTGCATGACTGCATGGTTTCTATTATAAACCGTTATTCCATCTGTATAAAATTGTAAGGTGCCATTGGAGTCTGAGATCGATGCACAACCTTCACGAGTAGACAATTGTCCATCAAATACTGCATTAACACTTCCATCTGCCTGGTTAAACTGAATTCCAGCTCCATCACCAAAATACCAATTGGAGGCTTCACTTTGAGAGAAGACAAAGGGGACGCAAAAGAGCGTCAATGCTATTAGTAGTAATCTTTTCAAGCGTTTTTCTTTTTCCTTGTTTATAAACAAACAAATTAAAAACGTTTAGAGGCAGGACGTTCTTTTCTTAAAAACTTTAGTATTAAAGATAGGTTAAATCACTAAAATCTCTAATTATTAGCTCATTTTTAACAAAGTAGCACCTAAAGATATTATAAATCTCGCTTTTTTAATAATCTATACGATAAAAAGATAAAAAGAGCAGTCCAACTAAGCACAATAATAATTTCATGGAAATGGACTGCATAATCGTATGCCATTTCCGTTTTATCAGGAAATTTAGTCATGGCAATACGTTGAAAAGGTTGATCAATTAATTTGTACATGGATTTGAGCGGAAAGAAATTCTGAATTTTTTCGGCTAAATTAACATCCGCTTTCCAAGCAATTAGCCCAAATGTTATCCATTCTAAAATATAAAGTACAAAGAGAAATCCTAAAGCAAATGCCGATCTTTTTAAAAGCATCCCAAAGAACAGACACAAGCTAAAAAAGCCAACCAACTTTACAAAATAACCTAATAGAAAATTAGTCTCTTTTATAATGATGTTGAACTCTGTATAGCTAGAATAATACAGACCAATACAAATTGAAATTAAAAGTATTAATACGGTTGAAATAAATGAAAAGAAAACAATCGTATAAAATTTTGATAATATAAATTCTCTTTTACTTAGTCCATCAATTAGATTCTGTTTAAGCGTTCTATTACTATACTCATTACCTACCATACTAACGACAACAATAGCAAAGAAAAATTTAAATTGTGACGCAAAAAATGTTGTTAAATGCCAAATAATAGGAAAATTAAAAATGCCTAATTCACCTAATTCCAGAGTGAAAATACCAAAAAAGTTGATTTTTAATGAGGATAAGAGGATGACAAAAAATGGTAAAATAAAAGATATAAAAATCAAGATTTTACTCGTTCTATTCAACAGAAGTTTTTGCAATTCTAATTTAAGTAATCTTAGCATTTTTTTTGGTTGGTTTAGTTGTCTATTTTATCTGTTAATTGCAAGAATTGCTCCTCAAGACTTTCTTTTCGTTTCACTAAATGAGAGAGGTAAATGCCTTTGTCAAAAAGCATTTTATTGAAATCTGTAGCTTCCATAGGTTCATTCAAAAATGCAGTAATGAGACCCTCTTTTATTGTAACGTTTCCAATGTTTGTTTGTTCTTCTAAAAGTTTAATTAGATCGTCTTGTTTATCACATTTCAATTCAAAGAATCCATGACTAGAGATCATTTCATCTACACGTCCAGAATATAACTTTTCGCCTTTTCTTAATACCACTACATGACTACAAACTTTCTCTACTTCGTCTAAAAGGTGTGAGGCTAATAATATGGTTGTTCCTTTATTAGCAATTTGTTTTATAAGCTCTCTTATTTGATGAATTCCTTGTGGATCTAAACCATTTGTTGGTTCATCAAGAATTAAGATTTCTGGATCGTTTAACAAAGCCGAGGCAATAGCTAAACGTTGTTTCATACCTAAAGAAAAAGTTCTGAATTTACTATCCTTTCTATCCAACAGTCCTACAAGTTCTAAGCGATCATTTATCTTTGATTCATCCACTCCTTTAATCCTACAAACCAATTTTAAATTTTGATAGGCAGTCATGTAAGGATAGAAATTTGGACGTTCAATAATGGCTCCTACTTTTTTTAAGGCATCATGAGTTGTTACATTGCCATCAAACCAATGGAAGTTTCCTTCAGTTCTGTTAACTACATTTAGAACAACTCCTAAGGTTGTAGATTTACCACTTCCGTTAGGACCCAAAATACCATAAACGTTTCCTTTGTTTATCGTAAATGTCAAGTCTTTTACAGCAGTTAAATAACCAAATTTTTTAGTAAGATTAGTGATTGTTAGAATGGACTCCAAAAGTGTCGTTTTTTAATACTGATGTTAATTCAGTAAAGGTTGATTATAGAGGTAAGACGATGCAACAGAAATTTTGTTACATTTTAAATAGATTACTAATTCCAGTTTTCATCGAAATCTAAATTTTCATAGTCGTCGACATCGAGTTCATCTTCAAAATCGTTATCCATATCAAGTTTTTCAGCTTCAAATGATTTTTCTGGAGCTTCCATTGGGATTTGACCTATAACAAACATTAGGTTAGGGTAGTCTACTCCTTGTGATTCTTCTACAATTTCTCCTAATTCAACTAAAAATGTCCACATATTCATGAAATCATAAACATAAATAATTCTAGTTTTATCAGCATCTAAAACATCTTCAATTAAAACCGAGTTCATCAGTTTTACAGCATTTACCCCTTCACTCATATCAAATAAGGAGATTTCTTCACCTTGATTCCACTCTTCATCACTTAAATAGAACGACGCCATTTCAGTCCCATCAAACCCAAAAGATTGTGTGATGGTATTGTGAAGATCTTCTAGAGTATCCGTTTTTCTAATCTCAATATCTCTGAAAATATCCTCTTCCGTATCGTTGTCAAGAAGAATTCTAAATCTGTAAATCATAACACAAAAATATCAAAATTTATTTGCTAAATCGATGTAAGGTAAAGGTCATTGCTGAAAGTAACAAAAATGCACCAATTTGATGTGCAACACCTAACCAAACAGGGACATATAATATCAGTGTAAATACACCTAATAAAAATTGGATAGCAACAAGTATTACAAGCATGTTTAGACCACTTTTTTGGTATTTTGTAGCTACATATTTTCTTCCCTTGTACCAAATAATCAAAAGCATTAATACGACTCCGTATGCTAGCATTCTGTGAACAAATTGGACGCCACTTTTTCCTTCAATAAAGTTTTTAATAAGTGGCTCTTGTTCAATATAAACAGTCTCATGTAGAAACTGAGATTCATTCATTAATGGCCAATGATTATGAATAAAACCAGCATCTAATCCTGCAACAAAAGCGCCATACAAAATTTGAATTAGAAGAACTGCTAAACCAAATCGCATCAAATTTCTAAATGCTTTGTTTACTTTTTTAACCTTAGGAAAGATTAAATCTAAGGCCACCCAAAGTGTATATGCAAATGTGATAAATGCTGTTAACAGGTGTGCCGCCAGTCTATAGTGACTTACGTCTGGATTATCTACTAAGCCACTTTTTACCATATACCAACCTAGAAATCCTTGAAATGCTCCAAGAACTAACAGTACGATTGATTTTTTTATGGTTGACTTACTAAGTTGTTTTTTAACAAGAAAATAAAGAAATGGGAAAATAAAAATGACACCAATAAATCGACCTATAAAGCGATGAAGCCATTCCCAAAAATAAATATCTTTAAAATCTTCTAATGTAAAATTAGTATTCAATTTTTGATATTCAGGAAACTGTTTATAAAGATCAAAAGCTTCTTGCCATTCAATATCATTCATTGGTGGGATTGTCCCAGAAATGAGTTTATAGTTTGAAATAGATAATCCAGAATGAGTAAGTCTTGTGATACCACCAACCACAACCATGACGAAAATGAGTGTACAGCCTAAAAGCAGCCAATAAATCACTTTTTTGTTATCCTTCATAGGTCAGTCCTAATTCTTTTCCTTTTTTTAACATCAATTTAAAAGCAGCTTTTTTTTCGTTAGGTATTTCACCATCTAAAATGGCTTCTTTAATAGTATCCTTAATAATACCTATTTCTTTGGAAGGCTTTATGTTAAAGGTTTGCATTATGTCTTCACCACTAATTGGTGGTTGAAAATTGCGGATATGATCTCGCTCTTCAACCTCAATTATTTTTTGACGAACCACTTTAAAATTGTTGTGATATTTTGTGAATTTCTTTGGGTTTTTAGTTGTTATATCTGCTTCACATAAAGTCATTAGGTCATCTACATAATCGCCAGCATCAAAAATTAAGCGTCTCACTGCAGAATCTGTAACCACATCTTCAGAGAGTACAATTGGTCTAGAACTGAGAAAGACTAATTTTTGAACAAATTTCATCTTGTCATTCAATGGCATATTAAGCCGTTTGAAGAGTTGATATACCATCTTTGATCCTTCAAATTCATGACCATGAAAAGTCCATCCATTGTTTTTGTTGAAGTTCTTGGTTGGTGCCTTACCAATGTCATGCAAAAGTGCAGCCCAACGTAGCCAGACATCAATGGTATGTTTCGAAATATTATCTACCACCTCAAGCGTATGATAAAAATTATCTTTATGTCGTTGACCTTCAATTTCATCAATTCCCTTGAGAGCGGTTAATTCTGGTAAAATAATATTGAGCAACCCAGTTTTTTCGAGCAAAAGAAATCCTGTAGAGGGTACATCACATTCCAAGATTTTTTGAATTTCAGTTACAATACGTTCATTGGAAATTATTTTGATTCGTTCATTATTATTAGATATTGACTTAAGCGAGTCTTCATCTATTTTAAAATTCAATTGAGAAGCAAATCGAATTGCACGAAGCATTCGTAATGGATCATCGCTATATGTAATATCTGGATCAAGAGGTGTTCTAATTAATTTGTTATCAAGATCTTGAACGCCTTGAAAAGGATCGAGTAGTTCACCAAAATTTGATTCATTTAAACTTAAGGCTAATGCATTAATTGTAAAATCTCGACGGTTTTGATCGTCTTCAAGAGTTCCATTTTCTACAACTGGATTTCTACTAGTCTCGTTATAACTCTCTTTTCTCGCACCTACAAATTCAATTTCAATATCCTCATGTTTTATCATGGCTGTTCCATAGGTTTTAAATACTTGGACCTTAGGATTTGGAGTTAAATTTTTAGCAACTTGATTGGCCAAGTCAATACCACTTCCAATGGCAACAACATCAATATCTTTGTGTAAACCACGATCTAAAATATAATCACGTACAAAACCACCAATAACATAGCATTCTAAGTCAAGTTCTTGCGCTGATTTAGAAATGACCTCAAAAATTGGGTGTTGTAGTGCTTTTTTGTGGTTCATTTTAATATGGAAATATTAGTAAGTTTTTGCTGTGCAAATTTACAATTAAAGCATCATTATTAATATTCAAAAAGCCTTATTTTTTCTTAGCAACAGTTGCAAATTGAGAATATCTTACATCACTCGCCTTAAATCCAAATAAAATATTGAATAGTTTAGGTTTTAACGATTTTGACCCATTTATTCCTTGATGTTTAATAATAGAATATCCGGCGTTAGAATACATATTTTTTATACTATTGGTGGTAAAAAAACGCAAATGTGTTTTATCCATTACACCTTCTAATGTATACTCAAAATCCTTATTAAATAGAAGTTTAAAAAAATTTCGAAAATAGCGTATATTAGGAATGGAACTAATAACAACTCCACCATCTTTTAACTTGTCTTTAATCGTTTCTAATACGAAATAAGGATCTAACAAGTGTTCAAGTACATCATTAAAATAAATTACGTCAAAATAATTAGATGGTAATTCCTTAATTGCCGATTCTATATTGTTTTCAATCACTTTGTCAAGAACAGAACGCGCCTTAGTTGCTGGGTCATTCATTGGTTCTATTCCCCAAATTTCAACATCACGATTTTCTTTTATTGATTTTCCAAAGCCTCCATTACTGCAGCCAACATCAAGTATTTTTGAAACATCAGTTGGAAGAAAAGCCAACATTTCTGGCCTGTAATTATCATAATATTGATCTGTTTTATTTTCGTAATCCATTGGTTATTTTCTAATAATATTAATTATTCCATTTTCCTGAAGTCTCATAATAGTAGATGTTTTTTTGCTCTTTCTTTTTCTATCTATACTAACTACATAGTCTACATTATTAATAAGTTCTTGAGATATCTCACTAAAAGAGTTAGGCGTAGGTTGCATACTAAAATTTGCCGAGGTTGATACAATAGGTTTTCCAAATTTTTTAATGAGCTGATTACAAAATTTATGCCGTACAACACGTATTGCTAAAGTATTGTCTTCGGCAATTATATTTTCAGCTACGCGTTTGGGTCTGTCATAAATTAGGGTTGTTGGTTTAACAGCATATTTTAAAATATCGTATGCTACTTCTGGAATTTCTTCTATGTACTGTTGCAGCATTTTAAAATCGCTAACAAGACAAATCATGGTTTTACTATCATTACGTTTTTTAAGTTTATATATTTTTTCTATGGCATCAAAATTAGTGGCATCACAACCAATTCCCCAAACAGTATCTGTGGGATACAAAATTAATCCACCTTGTTTTAGGGCTCTTACACAGTTTTTTATTTCATTTTCCATTATTAACTATTGACGATATTTTAATGAGTCTTTATATGTTTCAATGCCAATGGTTTTAAGCAAATACCATTTTTTCGGTTTTAACAATATAACTATTGCAAGATAAACTCTAGTTAGCAACGCTTTTCCAATCCCGTAATTTTTTTTGATAACATAGAGATATGATATATAACTTTCCTTATTCAAGACTTTAGAAGATCCCGTACTCGCACCTTGATAATGTAAAATTTTTGCCTCTGGAATCAGTACACTTGAATAATTTTGGTTCCTAAGCCGATGGCAAATATCCATTTCTTCATAATATAAAAATATGTTGGTATCAAAACCCTCAACGCTATTAAAGGCATCTGCTCGAAAAAACATAAAAGCACCATTGACCCAGTTCACTTTTAGTGGCTGTGTATATTCCTTTTTCCGTTTAGGATATTTACTAGGACTTATTTTTTCTAGAAAACCTCGGCCTAAAATAAGTCGACGCAAGCCTTTGTTATGATCGAATGAAGGAACGAATTTATGATGCTCGTCATAATTCTGTGCCGTACTTACTCCAATTTTTGGATGCGATTCCATATAATTGAAAAGTATGTTTAAGCAATTATTTAAGAACATGGCATCGTTATTTAAAAATAAAAGATACTTGGCGTTGGCATATTGGGCACCATGCATATTTCCACCACCAAAACCTGTGTTGATTTCACTTTTGTACAATTTTAAGTTGTCGTGATTCGGAAATTTATTTTTTAAATGAATATAATCTTCGCCTTCCGAATTATTATCAACTACAATAATATCATATGATATTGACGCATCAGTTTGCCGCACAACAGATTCTACACACTCAAGTGTGTAACGTGCTGTATTATAATTAATAATTATGACTGCAACATCTTTCATAATCTAAACATTTAGAATATTTCTATAAACATTTAAATAGCTTTTAGCGGCTTTTTGCCAATTAAAATTACTTGCTTGATTTATATACCAATCTCGATAAAAAGACACGTTTTGATGATACATTTTAAGTCCATTATTAAGAACATCTGCCATGTACTTAGGTTCAAAATGATCCCAGTAAAAGGCATGTTCACCACCAACTTCAGGAAGTGAAGTTCTATTTGAAAGAAATACTGGTTTACCGAATGTCATTGCTTCAATTGGTGGAATACCAAACCCTTCTCGTAATGAAGGAAAAACGAGGGCCTCACAATTTTTATAGTAGTATTGTTTTTCAGTATCGGTTACCCTCCCTATAAAATGTATGTGATCTTCAAGGCCACTTTTAGCGATTAATTTTAAGAGTTCTTCTTTATATTCAGTATTGTTATCACCTGCCAAAACCAAATCATATTGAGGTAAGAATTTCAGCATCTCAACTAAGCTACCAAAGTTTTTGCGTTTTGTGGCTGCGCCTATTGAAAATAGAAATGGTCTATTTATTTTCAGATTTGAACGATAGTTGTCAGCTAAAGAAACATCTAAAATGGTATTGCCATTGTAGATTACATATTCTGGTACAGATGGAATTTTGAAATGCTCATGTGTATGTTTTTTTGCAAATTCAGATATATAAGTGATAGCAGAACTTCTGTCTAATTTTTTCTGAAATCTTGCCATTTCTTTCATTGGGTTATCAAATCCATCTCCGTCTACAAAATGGACATCATGAACTGTCAAAACATATGGAATATCATAAAATGGTTCAATTTTTATATTCTGATTTAAAGAATGCCAAAGATCAAATCTTTTCTTGATTCTAAAAGGCCTATGACGGGTTATTGAATGATAGGTATGATATATAAACTTTGTACTGAATTCCTTTTTTAGGTCATTAGTAATCTTAGAGTTAATTACAAATTGTAAATCATCAATATCTTCATTGGCAATGGCCTTAATTAAATGGTAATTAAATTGTCCAAACCCAGTAAATTTGTTTTTAATATTATGTGCTTCTAAAAATATTTTCGGCTTCATCTAGTCAATATTTCTATACATAGTCCATAAAAACAGGTATCGTTTAAAAACAGAAAAACCATGAAGGTATGACAGGATTAAGCCCTCTTTTCCATCTAAAAACCCAAGTCTGATAAAGTATTGATGCAAAAATCTGTATAATGGTCTAAACAAAAAATGCATTAAATTTGGTCTTACATTTTTATCATGTAATGATTTCGCTTGCAGTTTGCTATATGATGTTAATTTACTATTGTAATTATCATAAGATTTATAAGTGTGGTGTAAAACAGAATTTTTAAGTCGACCAATTTTTTCGCTAGTTTCTATGGTTTCATGAACCTTATTACCATTGTATTTGCAATATTTTTTATGAAATAATCGAACAGCAATATCAGTCTGAAAACCACTATACTTCATTCGCTTACCCATAAAATGAAAATCGCGTTTTACATAATAAGCTTTTTGTGGTTGATTACCTTGAATGACTTCTTTTATTTCAGAGGCTAATGAAGGTGTAATTTCTTCATCTAAATCAAAAAATGTCACCCAATCATTAGTAGCTTGTTCTATGGCAAAGTTCTTTTGTGTTGAAAAATCCTCAAATTTTTTCTGAATAACCTTAACATCATATTGCTTCGCCAACGCTACAGTTTCATCTGTGCTAAAAGAGTCCACAATAATTATTTCGTCTGCAAAGGACAGGCTTTTTATATAGGCTTCAATATGAGCTTCTTCGTTGTATGTGATGGCTAAAGCACTGATCATATTTGTGCCATAAATTTATGTAGCTTTGTGAACAAAAGTAATCATTTTTAAAGGTATTTTAGTAGTAAGAAATTCACATGGCCAGACTTCCAATTTTAATGTATCATAATATCACTTCAGATTCTAGTGAAAGTCATGGATTAACTATTTCAAAAGAAAAGATAAATAAGCAATTATCTTATTTAAAAGCAGAAGGATATGTGACCTTACATTTTTCGGATTTGAAGGATTTAACCAAGTCAAACTTTCCTAAAAAGGCTGTAATAATCACCTTTGATGACGTATATGAGAGCCAGTTGGAGATTGCTTACCCCTTGATAAAAACCTATAATTTTAAGGCCAGTTTTTTTGCGCCATTAGCATTCCTTGGTGATGTTGATAGATGGAATACTTCCAAAGAATCAATAATGTCGGTTGAGCAATTAAGGTCACTTGATTCTAAGGTAATAGAAATAGGGTTGCATTCTTTTAATCATATTAATTATGCCAAAAGTTCACTTGAAACAATAGAAGAAGACTTTAATAAATGTAAAGAATTGATTCAGACTACTAAACTATCTGTACAAAGTGTGTTGGCATATCCTTACGGGAAATATCCAAAGAAAGAACCGCAAAAAACAAATTTCTTCAATTTTATTTATGGTGAGAAAATTTCGTTTGGACTAAGAATTGGAAATAGAGTCAATCGTTTTCCATTTAGAAATAACTACCAAATTCAACGCCTAGATATTAAAGGTGAAGATAGTTTGTCGACATTTAAAGCCAAACTTAAATATGGCAAAATGCGTTTATTTTAATCCTTTCTGTAATAAGATGAGTTTGGCATATCTTGAAAAAACACCATAAGCATTAATACCAGATACTGCCAGTCCAGGAACACCATCACGAAAGCCACCTCTTAAAATATAGCTTCTAAAAAAACGATAAAAAGGTCTAAATATTAAATGAAAATAAGTTGCTTTTTTATGTTTGCGTTCCATTTGTTTTGCTTGAAACCACGAGTATTTATCTTTTTTGCTGATATAATGGGTCAGCCCTTTGTAAGTGAAGTGGAGCATCGGATTTTTTAATAATCCTATAGTACCTTTTACAATTAATTTTTCATGAACATCACCTTCAAATCGACAGTTTTCTCGTTTTACTAATCGCGTAACTTTGTCGTAATGATGTTTAAGAAATCGATTCATAAAAAAATGCGGAAACTTGACTTTATAACCGTCATTTTTTGCATTCTCTATGGTCTCTAATATCTCCATTTGTAATATATATGGAATGCGCTCATCTGCATCTAAAAATAATACCCAATCTTTGGTGGCATACTCTAAAGCTGTATTTTTTTGGTTTGAAAAATTATCGAATTTTCTTTGAATTACCTTACAATTATAATTGTTTGCGATAGCAACTGTATTATCAATGCTATAAGAATCAATTACAATGAGTTCATCTGCAAATTGTGCTGAATATAGTGCCTTACCAAGATATTTTTCTTCATTATAGGTAGGGATTATAATCGTCAGCGACTGCGCCATTCAAGATGTTTTAAATATGAATTTATCAGAGAATATTGACTTGCAAGATAATCAAATCAAAATTTTTAACGATTCACTTTATATGGTTAAATTTGCAGCAGAATATTTTGCATTCTACATATGAATAATTTAGAAGTAACTGTAATTATTAGCACCTACAATTCTGAAGATTGGTTAACCAAAGTTTTAGAAGGCTATAAGCATCAAACCTATGATAATTTTGAAGTCATAGTTGCTGATGATGGATCAAGAACCTCGACTAAAGAATTAATTGAAAGCTTTAAAGCAAATTACCCAGTTCCAATTAAACATGTTTGGCATGAAGATAAAGGTTATAGAAGACAACGAATTTTGAATATTGCAATCATGGAGGCTTCCTATGATTATGTATTGTTCACAGATGGTGATTGTATTCCACGAACTGACTTTGTGGCTACACATGTTCAGTTTGCTGAAAAAGGATTTTTCTTGTCTGGAGGCTATTGTAAGTTAAGTATGAAAACAAGTGAAGCCATTCAAAAACAAGATATTCAATCTGAAAATTGTTTTGATATTAATTGGTTAAAAGAGCAAGACAAATTAGGATTGAAACAGCAAACTAAATTATCTATTGGTGAACCAGTTGCAACAATTTTAGATTTTATAACCCCTACAAATGCCTCATTTAATAATTGTAATTCATCTGCTTGGAGAGATGATTTAATTGCAATTAATGGTTATGATGAACGCATGCAATACGGAGGTCCGGATAGAGAACTTGGCGAGCGATTGGTGAATTATGGTATTAAAGCCAAACAAATAAGGTACAAAGCCATTTGTCTACATTTAGACCATGCAAGAGGATATAAAAACAAAGAATCTTTAGACAGAAATCTAAAAATTAGAAAAGATGTTAAAGTCAACAATGCGAAATGGACAGATCATGGCATTGTAAAAAGTGAATAGTTTTATTGTTTTTGGTAGACGCCAATTTTCCAGTATGTATTGTCATCTTCTGTAGTAACAGTAACAAAATCGAGTTGTTTCAATTGATCAATATTAAAGTATTCCCAGCAACCTAATCCTTCTTTATAAATAGAATTAATAATAATACCGTTGGGATTTAATTTTGACATCATTCTATCGAGTACTTTTTGACGTTCTTTATCATAAACGTAGTAAAAAGCCTCATTAAAAATAATAATATCATAGAATTTCTCTGGTATGAAACTGTGCAGATCTGCTGTTTTGAATTCTGAATTGGGATACTTCTTTTTTAAGGCTTTTTTTATTGAAACCTCTGAAAAATCAATACCCAAAAAGTAAGAAAATTCAAAATCATTTAAGCTTTTGTTTAAAACGCCTTCGCCAGAACCAAGATCTAAGATAGTTGGATTTACAGTACCATATTCCTTAATTAATTCAACTATTTTAAAATAGCGTTTGGCTTCTTTTTCGTTTTTTAAATTGTCCCAACGCCCACTTTTATACTGTTTATTCCATCGACGTTTTCGTCGCCAATTATGAAATTTGTCTATTAAATTCATGAATGATTGTTTAGGTGATAATCAAGAAAATTTTTCAATTTTGGAATAATTAATTCTGGTGTTAATTGTTGATATAAAAAACTAGGATCTTCCTCTATTTTTCGTCTATCTTCTCGTTTTGTTGAAAACAAATCTGGCTTTTCATCTAATAAATGTATTGATGTATGAATTTTTCCATCCTCGAAACTTGCCCAACTGTCCTTAAGAACATAGGGTGAAAAAATGGTAAATGTAGGCTTACCTAAGGCTTTTGAAATATGTACAGTTCCACCTTCATTAGCTACCAAGAGCTTGCATTTGTTCATCAATGTGATAAACCCACGAATGCTTGGTTCATAAATATCAACTATAATCTTTTCTTTATTCTCGCATTGATTATAGATATCTAGCGCATCATTTTTTTGATGAGGTGAATAATTAAAAAGCACATTGACGTCGTAATTTGAAGTAATGAAATTCACCAGATCCGTCACGTATTGATAAGGCATTGATTTTTGGGGTGTACTACCTAAAACACCTAACATTAATACAGGTTTTGAATAGCTTTGAAGTTTATCATATTCGTTCTCGAGAGATGTTAAATGAATTTTTGGTTCATAATCAATAGATGGTACCTTGAAAAAAGAAGTAACTAAATTAATTCTGTCTTGAATTGCCTTTCCGCATATATGTGATTTCTCTTTTAAAAATTGCACCGAATGCGTATAAAATGGCGTGGTTTTCTGTTCATGTTCTTTCTTATAGCCAATTCGCATTTTTGCACCAGAAAATCTACATATTGCACGACTTTGAAGTTTTGCATAAGGATCAAATATTATGTCATATTGGCGTTTTCTAATTTTTCTGATTAGCTTAATAAGATTATGAATCCTTTTTAACTTTTTATCATTTACAACAATAATTTCATTAATATTTGGGTTATTTTCTATAACTCCAACGGTATAATCATAAACCAGAAAATCTATGAGGGAATCAGGATATACCTGCTTCATATTTTGAGCAATTACTGACGCCAAGAGAACATCACCAATTCGCTTATTTTGAATAACTAGAATTTTTTGCATCTACTTAGTTACTGAACACTTATTTTTGCAACATATCATATTTTGTAAAGGTATTAAAATTGATATGAAGAACATACATTGTCATTCTAATTACAGAGCAATTGAAAAGGACCTAATGCCGCTGGTTGCTAATTTCGATTCCTTAGGAGATTATGTTACTAAAGGACAACGAAATACTATAAAGAAGATATTGATTAATGGTGATGAAATCAACATCAAACAATTTAAAAAACCTCATATCCTCAACGGTTTTATTTATAAGTTTATAAGAAAATCTAAAGCCAAACGTTCGTTTATTTACGCTAAAAGATTATTGGAGGCAAAAATATTAACACCGCAACCAATAGCTTACATAGAAGAAACAACAGGTTTATTGTTGAAAGACAGTTATTACATCAGTCAACATCTATCGTATGATTTTGATTTTAGAGAGTTAATTCATAATCCTAAATTTGATGACAGACGGAATATTTTAGAACAATTTACAGAGTTTACTTTCAAACTTCATGAAAACAATATTCAATTTTTAGATCACTCTCCAGGAAATACACTTATTGTAGAGAGCTCGGTAAAAAATTATGAATTTTATTTAATTGATTTAAATAGAATGAAATTCAAAACACTGACTTATGAAGAACGTATGCGTAATTTCAGCAGGTTGTGGCTGTCTAAAACCATGATAAAAATAATTGCAAATAAATACGCAGAATTAAGCGGACGATCTTATGAATTTACACATCAAATGATGTTTAAATATAGTAGAGCATATCAAAAGAAAATAGATAGTAAAAAGTTACGACGATCTGGAAGGAAACTTGTTTTTAAAAATTAAATGGCTACATCATATTCACGTAAGGCATCATTAAGTGATGTTTTTTTATTAGTGCTTTCTTTTCGTTTGCCAATAATTAAGGCACAAGACACATTAAATTTCCCTGCTGGAAATTCTTTGGTGTAGCTTCCAGGAATCACAACCGAACGTGAAGGTACGCGTCCTTTCAATTCTAGCGGTTCATTCCCAGTAACATCTATTATTTTGGTAGATGCAGTTAATACAACATTTGCTCCAAGCACTGCTTCTTTTTCAACTCTTACACCTTCTACAACTATTGAGCGAGAGCCAATAAATGCATTGTCTTCAATAATGACAGGTGCTGCCTGTAGCGGTTCTAAAACACCACCTATTCCAACACCTCCAGATAAATGCACATTCTTACCAATTTGAGCGCAACTTCCAACTGTGGCCCAAGTATCAACCATAGTGCCTTCATCCACATAGGCTCCAATATTTACATAACTTGGCATTAAAATAGTGCCTTTAGAAATATAAGCTCCATGTCTTGCAACTGCATGCGGAACAACACGAATTCCTTTTTCTGCATAATTCTTTTTCAATGGAATCTTATCGTGAAACTCTAAGGCGCCAACTTCAATAGTTTCCATCTTCTGAATAGGAAAATATAAAACGACAGCTTTTTTGACCCACTCATTTACCATCCAGTTATCTTCAGCAGGTTGAGCAACACGAAGATCTCCAGTATCCAATAAATTAATAACGGCTCTAATCGCTTTAATCGTTTCATCTTCCTTCAATAGATCTCTATTGTCCCAAGCGTTTTCTATTATTTGTTTTAAGTTTTCCATTTAATATACTTCTACGTACAAAAATAGAAGTAATTATGGCTTTTAATCATAATTCTCATAAAAAAATGTGACCATTCTATTTTGTGTGTGTCTTATTAGTAGATGTGAATAACATTAACCTTAAATTGATTGATTTATATTTGATTGACGAGTAAATTATTTTTTTTGGTTGGTTATTGAAAATGACAAGCTGTCAATCTACTTTGAACTCTCTTACTTCTAGTGAGAGAGTTTTTTTTGCTTTAAATATTAATGGTATTTTTGCCCCGAAATGAAGAAACTTTTAGCATTTGATTTTGGTGAAAAACGCACAGGAATTGCAGTTACTGACGACTTGCAAATAATTGCGTCTGGCCTAACTACAATTGCAACAAAGGAGCTTATTAGTTTTGTCTCGAATTTTTTGAATGAAAATTCAGTCGAACGCTTTATTATTGGCTTGCCAAAACAGATGGATAATTCTGACTCAGAATCTATGCCTTATGTTTTGAATTCAATACAATTATTAGAAAAGAACTTTCCTCAGATAGACATTGAGAAAATTGATGAACGATTTACCTCTAAAATGGCATTTCAGACAATGATTGATAGTGGTTTAAGTAAAAAACAACGTAAAAATAAAGCACTTGTAGATGAAATTAGTGCAACAATTATTCTACAGAGTTACTTGTATTTCAAATAATTAGATTTATTAAAGGAGTATTTCAGCGATTATTTCATCAGAATAAACCTTGTCATCGAAATTTTGGTGCGCTTTAGCTAGTAAATTAATGATCAAAATCATTCAATTCTACATTTGAGTATTAGATCTTAAGCCCCAAATTTTGAGATTCAACTTCACAATTAGGTGTTTATCAATTTATTAGAATAGAAACGTATTTCAACATTGAAATTGATTTATTATTGAATAATTAAAAATATATACACTTTATCTGGTGATAAAGTTTTAACTGACAAATAGAAAATAATTCCACTAAACTTATTTATGTTTTCAGTATAAATACCACCAGAAAAAATGTATGAAAGAAGTAATTGAACGTTACTTCAGAAAAACACCTTCAAATGAAGGTGTTTTTTTATGTCTTTCTCTCCACTAAAAGTATTTAGAATTGTATTTTTGTAGCCTTAAAATTCAATTATGATTTTACCAATAGTTGCTTTTGGTGATTCAATCTTAAAAAAGAAGGGTAAAAAAATCGATAAAGATTATCCTGAATTGGAGACCTTGATTGCAAATATGTATGAAACCATGCACAATGCTTTTGGTGTTGGACTGGCAGCACCTCAAATTGGCGCATCAATTAGATTGTTTTTGGTTGACACGTCACCCTTTGCTGAAGATGAATCTTTGTCTGATGAAGAACAAAATGAATTAAAGAATTTTAAGCAAACTTTTATCAATGCTGAAATTATAAAAGAAGAGGGAGATGATTGGGTATTCAATGAAGGCTGCCTAAGTATTCCAAATATTAGAGAAGATGTTTTTAGACAACCACAAATCACTATCACTTTTCAAGATGAAAATTTTGAGAAGCACACAAAATCATTTGATGGGCTAATTGCACGTGTTATTCAGCATGAATACGATCATATAGAAGGGGTTTTATTTACAGATAAAATTTCAAGTTTTAAAAAGCGTTTAATAAAAAGTAAACTAGCAAACATTAGTAAAGGAAATGTAGAAGTAGATTATAAAATGCGCTTTCCTTTAGCAAAAAAAATTAGAAAATAAAATAGCAATGAGTTTAGAAAAAGTTTTAGCAATTTCAGAAAAACCAGGTTTGTATAAAATGGTGACACAAACAAGATCAGGCTTTGTGGCAGAATCTTTATTAGACGGTAAACGACTTGCTGTAAATTTAAGAAACAATGTAAGTTTATTAAGTGAAATTGCGATTTATACCTTAACAGAAGAAGTACCATTGTCTGATGTTTTTAAAAAAATTCAAATAAAAGAGAATGGTAATGTTACATCTGTAAGTCACAAAGACAGTAAAGACAAATTGGAAGAATACTTTTTTGAGATTTTACCTGATTATGACGAAGATAGAGTCTACGTTAGTGATATAAAAAAAGTAATTCGTTGGTATAATACGTTGCAGCAGAATGAAATGTTGCACTTACTTGATGAGACATCAGATGAAGAAGAATAAAAAAGGGGAAAAATTTCCCCTTTTTTTTTGAAACTTTAATCATTAAAATATTAAAAATCCCTCTAAAATATAATAGCTAAAAGTTTCACAAATAAGATTGGTGTAGAAAGGATACAATTAGCATTGCATCACCAACAAACGCAATCTTAAAATTTTTCAGCGTAAATGTAATAATTAACGCATTAAAAGTAAAGAAGTTAACTGCTTTTTATCAACATTTATTTTCAAACATTAAATTTCTAAATGCAAAACTTACCTTTGTAAACTTAAAAATCACTCATTGTTCGCTAAATACACCAAAGAATTTAATTACAACCTAAAACTAGCAAGTCCAGTCATGCTAGGAATGTTAGGTCATACCTTTGTGAGTTTTGTAGACAATATCATGGTCGGACAACTTGGTTCAGCTGAATTGGCCGCTGTCTCTTTAGGAAATAGCTTCATTTTTATTGCCATGTCTCTTGGGATTGGTTTTTCAACAGCAATAACACCATTAGTTGCCGAAGCAGATTCTGAAAACGATTTTGCCAAAGGTAAATCATCATTTAAACACGGTTTATTTTTATGCACTGTTTTGAGTGTGCTCTTGTTCTTAATGATACTTCTTGCGAAGCCGCTTATGTATTTAATGAAACAACCAGAAGAGGTGGTTGTTTTAGCAAAACCGTATTTAGACTTGGTTGCATTTTCATTGATTCCACTTATCGTATTTCAAGGATTTAAGCAATTTAGTGACGGTTTGTCAATGACCAAATACCCTATGTATGCTACCATTTTAGCGAATGTGGTTAACATCATTCTTAATTACGTATTGATATTTGGAAAGTTTGGTTTTCCAGAAATGGGCATTGTTGGTGCCGCCGTTGGAACTTTAGTCTCTCGTTTTATTATGCTGTTCTTTTTATGGTGGTTACTGACCAAAAAAGAAAAATCTAAGGCTTATGTAACCCAGATTAAATTTTTAGTGCTTGAAAGTAAAATGGTTAAAAAAATCATCAATCTAGGTCTGCCAAGCTCCATGCAAATGTTTTTTGAAGTGGCTATTTTCACTGCGGCAATTTGGTTAAGTGGAACTTTAGGAAAGAATGCACAAGCAGCAAATCAGATAGCCTTGAATCTTTCATCAATGACGTTCATGATTGCAATGGGATTGAGTGTTGCTGCCATGGTTAGAGTAGGTAACCAAAAAGGGCTAAGAGATTTTATAGAACTAAGACGAATAGCACAGTCTATTTTTTTACTAGGATTAGCATTAGCATCCGTTTTTGCTTTGGCTTTTTATATTTTTCATGAGCATTTACCAAAAATTTATGTGGATTTAGATGATGTGAATAATGTAGTAGATAGCACAGAAGTAATTGCCATTGCTGCCAAATTATTATTAGCAGCAGCTATTTTTCAACTAAGTGATAGTTTGCAGGTTATAGTTTTAGGGGCTTTGCGTGGACTGCAAGATGTTAAAATACCTACGGTAATAACCTTTGTTGCTTATTGGTTAATTGGATTCCCTATCAGTTATTTTTTAGGCAAAGAAGAGGCGATGGGTAGCTTTGGAATTTGGTTAGGATTGCTTGCAGGACTCACCTCTGCAGCAGTTTTACTGTATATTAGATTCAATTATTTAACAAAACGCTTAATTTCGCAAAATAAAGCAGTAACCAATGAAACTTCCTAAATTTATACTTGGCGATAATACAGATCATCCGGATTCAATTTTTGTTATTCATACTGAATTTCCAAGGTTTATTATAAACCTTGAAGATGATAGTATAGAGTGGTTAGAAGAATTTGATCAACATGATGAAAAAGAATTGATTTCCGAAACGGAAAGTCTAATTGAAAAAGCAAGTGCTTTCTATGATCGCGAAGTTTCTCGATATGACGGTTAATGTATGATAGAGCAATTATTACAATATGATACCGAATTATTTCTTTTCCTAAATGGATTAGGTTCTGAAACTTGGGACGCCTTTTGGATGGCATATACTACCAAGTTTAATTGGATTCCGTTTTATGCTCTTTTACTTTATCTCTTATATAAAAACATTAATAAAAAAGGGCTCATTCTAATTGTCATAGTTGTAACTCTGATGATCACATTTACTGATCAAATAACAAATTTATTCAAAGATGGTTTTGAACGGTTAAGACCTTGTCAAGAAGCGGACTTAATGGATACTATGAGACTCGTTAAAGAGTATTGTGGTGGTCGTTTTGGTTTCTTTTCTGGTCATGCTTCTAACTCAATGGCAGTGGCAGTTTTTGTTGGATTGATTCTCAAAAAACGGTATAATTATTTAATTTTTATGTTACTGTTTTGGGCTGCACTTATGGCTTATAGCAGGGTATACATAGGCGTTCATTATCCTTTAGATATCTTCTGTGGGATGATTTTTGGCGCGTTAGCTGGATATGGCTTTTATCGATTACAGAAATATCTTAGAAAACGATCTACTTCTTAGATAAAATATAAAAGTGACTTAGTAATCGTCCTCTGTGTTTTTTAGAATCAGGAGCTACCAAATTAAGATCAAAGGTATCTATTTTTTCGATGATATAAGTGTCATTTAAAATTTCTTGATCTGATGGACTAATCCCATTTGCTAGCATTCCAAAGCGATTTTCTGAAGGAAGATTAAGAACAGAATCATTTGGTTTCATTGGAATGAGTTTTCCACCAAAATGCCAGATCATTTCGGGTGATACATGATTAAAAGCATAAATATTTAGGTCCTCTTTTTCTTCTTTTAAATTTGCAATAGAGTTATAATTACTACTTATGAATGATTTGGAAAGTGGTGCTACTAATGCAAAAGCAGCAATTACAAAGAAAATAGTACAGTAAAAAACATGTTCTATTCGTTTTCTTTTCAAATTTGATAAAATCAGCAGTCCTATAAAAAATAGAACCAAAGACGCACGACCAAAGACAAACCAGTCAATAGATGTTACGTCTTTCAAATAAAAATATCCTGCAATTCCAAAAAGCATTCCAATCAATGCTATCAAACCAAAATTGAAATACACGGGAATTGTTTCACGCTTATCTTTTAAGTCCTTAAATCGTCTAAATAAATATTCAAGATAAAAGCCAATATTCAAGGCTAATGGGATTAAAACTGGCATTAAATAACGTGATTTCTTCTCTGGTATGATCGATAGTAATAATAAAGCAAACAGCGTCCACAACAAGGTAAACCTATATACTTTTAAATTACTAACCCTAGTTTTCAAATAAGGATAAAGCAAACTAATGAAAGCAGGAATTGTCCAAATACCACTTTGTGTGAAAAAACTCCAATAGTAGTAGAACGGTCGAACATTATAATTTGACCAATTTCCTGTTTCTCTATTGGCAATTTCTATGAAAGTCTCAGGATCACTATATCTAACATAAGCATACCACCAACCACCTACAATTAATGATACAATAATCGTGACTAAAATTGAAAATATTTTTGATTTGAAATTTTCAAATTTAATTGTCAATGCAAACGCAATAATGAAAGGTAAGAACAAAACATATAATGAAACAGGACCTTTACAGAGTATTGATAAGCCAATAAACAGACCAGCTATGGTAGCCAATTTTAAAGAAGACTTTGAACTTACAAAGCACTGAAATAAATAATACAAGCCTAAGAACATAAACGAATGTGTGAAAATATCCCAGGGTGCCTCTATTACAATTGCCACTATATAAAAGGACGTTGTAAGAACTAATGCATTTACTAGTGAATGCTGTTTACTAAAATCTAATTTTTTACTAAAAAAATAGGCAGTGATACTCAATATTACAACCATCAGGATTCCAGGTAACCTCATTGCAAATAAGGATTTCATGCCAAAAATAAGTCCAGATATTGCAGCAAGCCAAGTTGGAAGAGGTGGTTTTTGATAACGTGGTTCACCATTCATTGTTGTTAGCAACCAATTACCGTCCTCAAGCATTTCACGTGCAGTTATGAAATCTCTGGCTTCCATGATAGAGATTTCTAGGAATGGAAAGCTAAAACAGAGCATAGCTAATACTGTTAGTACCAGCATTAATATTGGATGTTTTTTTATAATTTCAAGCATTCTCTTTACTTAAAATAATGAGGTTTCTCATGTAAATAATTGAGCCTAGTAAATGACTAATTAAAAGCACTGGATCCTTTCTGTTAATTGCATAGACAAGGATCAATGCAGATCCTGCCAAACTTAATAACCAGAATCCCAAAGGTAGGGCTGAAGTTTTTTTGAATTCGGAATATAGCCACTGATAAACAAACCTAAATGTAAATACCAATTGCGATATGACTCCTAACCATAGTAACCATGTAGGGATAGCCTCGTTTTTGAAAAGTAAATTCAAATCGAATACATTATTATTATAATAATAGATCACGATTAATACAGGAACCACAAATAGCCCAATTCGAATAGCAGGATGAATTTTTTTCCACTGATGTTGTAATTGTAAATTCCGAATATAAATGAAATAAGTTAAACTTTGTCCAAACATGATGGCAAAATCTTCACGCAAGTAGCCATAAATAAACATAATGAATGAGGCAATTAAACTCATAAACCAAAAAAGTGAAGGTGCAACTACTTTTTTATGTTTTTCTGAACTAATCCATTGCACTATCATTCGCCCAGAAAATAATATTTGGGCAAAAAATCCTATACCATATATTAGGTAATCGCTCATTAACCTTTCTTGGCAATATTATAATTAATATATTTTCGTTTCATCCAGAGAAATGCAAAACAATCACTTAATGGTCCAAGCAATCGATTCCATAAACCAAATTTCGCTTGGCCTGCAATTCTTGGAAAATGCCTTACAGGAATCTGAATAATTTTACCTTTCTGAAGTAAAATCATTGCAGGTAAAAACCTATGCAATCCTTTAAACATTGGGATTCGTTTGGCATAATCAGATTTAATAACTTTTAAGGGACAACCAGTATCATCCATTCCATCATGGGTAAACGAACGCCTGATACCATTTGCAATTTTAGAAGACATATTTTTCACAAATGAATCTTTTCTATCTGCACGTACACCTGTAACGAGATCATAATCATGAATATGATCCAGTAATAAATTAAAATCTTCAGGAGAAGTTTGTAAATCTGCATCGATATATCCAACAAGTTCAGTTTCTGCATAATCAAAACCCGCTTTGATCGCAGCACTTAATCCTTTGTTCTCTTCAAACAATATGAAATTGAAATGATCGTGTCTTTTGCAAACATCTTCAATAATCTGTTGACTGTTATCTGATGAGCCATCATTAACAAATAATATACATGACGCTACTTTTGCGACCTTAGAATATGCCAAAAGTTCAGCTTCAACTCTTGTTAAATTGTCTTCTTCATTAAAAACTGGAACAATGATGGTAAATTGATATGACATTTGATGAAATTACAATAATGCAAAAGTATTCTTTTTTGCGGTTTTACAATTATAAGAATTACAGCAATACCAAAGATAAATTCTAAACAGAGACAACTTAATTTAAAAAAGATGCTAAATTGCACCCAAATTTAATTTTTAATGAAGATTCTGGTCACAGGAATTGCTGGATTTATAGGTTCACATACAGCTGAACGACTATTAGATTTAGGTCATCAAGTAATTGGTGTTGATAATTTTAATGATTATTACGATGTCAATTTAAAGCGGATGAATGCTAAAGCTGTTGAGGCAAAAGGAGCTGAAATTTTACATTTAGATTTACGTTTAGAAAATTTAGATGAACTTTTACCTCTTGATGTCGAATATGTTTTTCACTTTGCAGCACAGCCAGGAATTTCGGCAAGTTCTTCCTTTGAAGATTACTTTACAAATAATGTAATAGCAACGAAAAACCTCGTTGATTATGGATTACAATGTGATCAACTCAAGTTATTCGTCAATATAGCAACCTCCTCTATTTATGGTTTGCAAGCAACGTTTCCTGAAAATATCGCACCTAAACCAGCTTCTCATTATGGTGTTACCAAGTTAGCAGCTGAACAGTTGGTCCTGCAAAAAAGTAGAGAGAATGAAATGCCATCTTGCTCCTTGAGACTATTTTCTGTTATTGGTCCTCGTGAGCGGCCAGAGAAAATGTATACTAAGTTAATTGCTTGTGGATTAAATGATGATGCTTTTCCACTATATGAAGGCAGTAAATCTCATTTAAGAAGCTTTACTTATGTTGGAGACATTGTTGATGGTATCGTTAGCGTTTTAAATAATGTTGAGGTAATAGATGGTGAAATATTAAACCTTGGAACAGAAGTAGAGCATACAACCCAAGAAGGTATAGAGGCTGTAGAAACTGTTTTAAAGAAACAAATAGCCATGAATGTCATTCCTAAGAGAGCTGGTGATCAATTGAGAACCAAGGCCAATATAGATAAGGCCAGGAAGTTACTTGATTATAATCCACAAACCACGCTTCTAGAAAGTGTGACACATCAGGTGAATTGGTACAAACAAAATTTTAGTTAAAAATTATTTTTGAATTATATATACAGAGGTTTTGTAAGTTGAATCTTTGACCTCAAAATCTTTCGCAGCAGTTTTTTCTAACTGTGATTTATACTTATTCGGTACAAGTAATAAAAATTTATCCTTAACCTCTATCAAGCTATCCAATTGCTTTTCAGAATGGAGTGGTTTTACTTGTCCACTTGTATAGAATTTGGATGAAAAAGTGATATTTTTATAGTAAAATACGGGTAGCTGCTCATGTGTACTATTGAGGATTAAATGCTTATCTGTATTTAATGCTTTATAACTTGAAGGATAAAAAGTTAAAACCATAAACCCGATGAGAATAAAAACAGGGATTATTGTTGCTACTCCTAATATCAACTTTTTATTTTTAAAATCGTTCCACCAGTAAACCATTAGTAAGGCCATAGGTATCATAACTGGCAAGATATATGTATGCAGGATATTTTTTGAAATTGTAAAGAATAGAGGGGTCCAAATTAACCAGAAAACCAAAAAGCAAACCCATGAATTTGATAGGATGTCTTTTCTTTTTTTGAAAATATTGACGAGAACAATTTGAATCCAAGGAAAGGCAAAGAGCATTAAAAAAAGCCAAATCATCCCTAAGGGTTGTTGATGACCACTTCCATATAAATCACCTGTCCAACCAGAAACTAAAAATCGTTTAAAATGTTCTCCAACAATAAAATAATCAATAAACCCAGGGGAGCGCTGCTCCATAACTATATACCAAGGCAAGGTTATCACTAGGCATAGTATTAACCCAGAAATCCAAGGTAAACGTTTCAACAGTACTGATATTTTAACTTTCTGAATAATTAGCCAAGCCAAGATTGGAGGTCCTGTAAGTACCAATACTAATGGTCCCTTAGATAAAAAACCTAAGGCAATACCTGCAAAAAATAAATGTTTCCATACTACATATGATTCGCTGTGAAATCCTTTCCAAAATGAAATCATAATTAAAACAATACTAAAACATAACGCCGTATCTGTTGAGACAACTCCCGTATGTAAATAAAACTCAAGGGTAGTTAGAAGTATAAATGCTAATAAAAAATAATGCTTTTTGTTGGTAACATATTTTCCTAAAATAAAAATTAAGAATAAATTGAGTAAAAAAGAGGGTAACCTAACCGCAAATTCAGTGGCTCCAAAAATTGCGATGCCAATTGCCGATAACCAAGTTGAAAGTGGTGGTTTTGCCCAAAATGGAATACCATAATCAATTTGAAGTACAATCCATTCATTGGTTTCAACCATAATTCTGGCTATATCACTATAACGAGTTTCGGTTTTATCTAAAAGCGGAAAGGTAGAAAGTAATATCAACCTTAAAATAATAAGAACTACAACCGTCAGAAAAATATAAGAAGCTTGGTCTCTGCTTAGTTTTTTAATCATATTTATTGGGTATCAGTATTTGACGTAGCTGTTTTTAATTTCTTTTTAGAATAAGCCTTTCGTATTTTATAAAGATCAAACCACAATTTAAAAAAATAGGTCATTTTTACCTTAGATTCGCCTTGATCAATCCATCTTTTCAATGGGACTTCTAGAATTTTTTTTTGTGTTCTATCTCGACCGAATTGCACAATTATTCTTTGGAAAATTTCAACGTCAAATAGCCACTTTGAAATAAATGGTTCATTAAATAGTGATTGAGAAAGCTTTTTTCTAAATAATTTACACCCACATTGGGTGTCATAAACCTGTAATTTTAAAATGCGCGAAATAAATGTGGCAACAATGCGTCCTATTAAAAACCGTGATTGTTTACGTTCTATTTGTGATCCAATTTTCATTATCCTAGAACCAAACACAAAATCTAGATCAGTTTGAAACCGACTCACCATAGATGTGCATTCTTCCAATGATGTCGCTAAATCAGCATCTAAATAAGCAATAAATTGATGGTTGATATTTAGATTACTCCATAACATGCCTTGCCTTACTGCCTCTGCCTTCCCTGAGTTCGTTTTGAGGTCTAGAATAAAAACTTGTTTTTTAAAATTCTTTTTAAATGAATTTAGAATATCGAGAGTTTGATCGGTAGAACCATCATTTACAAAACAAAGCACCACGTTGGAATTTTGATTCAAAAATTGATCGTAGTCTAGAATTGGCAGCCTATTGGCCTCATTATAACAAGGTATGACAATGGTCAGTAATGGATCTTTTTCGATAATTTATTTATTTAATCATTGCTAACAAAAATTCAGCGGCAGCAAAAGGTGTTGTTTTATTTGTTTCAACAAGTTCTAATTGCTTTTGCAATTCATTTTTAATCTCACTTCGGTTAAAAAAATCAGATTTTAGATGTTCTTCAATTGTTTGACGAAGCCAGAATTTATTCTGTGCAATTCTCTTAGTATAAAAGTAATTGTTTTCTTTTGTTAAGGAATCATAGCTTATAATCAATTTCCAAACATCTTCTATTCCTTCTTTTTTGAGCGCACTACAAGTGGTAACTTTAGGTATCCATGATGATTCTTTTTCAGGATAGAAATGTAAGGCTCTATTAAATTCTAATTTGGCCAATTTAGCCTGTTTCATATTGTCGCCATCAGCCTTATTGATTACAATGGCATCAGCCATTTCAATGATACCGCGCTTAATTCCTTGTAATTCATCTCCAGCTCCTGCAAGTTTCAATAATAAAAAGAAATCTACCATACTATGCACAGTAGTTTCGCTTTGACCTACACCTACAGTTTCAATAATAATAGTATCAAATCCAGCTGCCTCGCATAAAATTATACTTTCCCTAGTTTTTCTGGCCACGCCACCTAACGACTCACCAGAGGCTGATGGTCTTATAAAGGCATTTTTATTCTTAACAAGATCATCCATACGTGTTTTATCGCCAAGAATACTTCCTTTGGAAATAGAACTACTTGGGTCAACAGCAAGAATAGCAACTCTTTTACCAATGCTTGTTAAATACAGACCGAATGATTCAATAAAGGTACTTTTACCAACACCTGGAACACCAGTAATACCAATACGAATGGAATTATTTGCTTTAGGTAAACAGGCTTCAATAATCTCATTAGCTATTTTGCTATGCTCATTGTTGGTGCTTTCAACATAGGTAATACCTCTGCTCAACGCGGCAATATCTCCAGACAATATGCCACTAATCAATTGGTTAGAAGTTGGTATAGATTTACGCTTTTTTTGAATATTGGAGATGACCTTTTCATCGGTACTTTCAGGTGATGAAATGCCGTCCTTTTCACTTAAAGCGGATTTGTTTTTATTAGAGTCTTCCAAGGTTATTTCAATGGCACAACAATTAAAGTGTTATCCCAAGCCATGGTTAAAGATAAGTTATCTGTTGAATTATCAAAAGCAACTGTAAATTGTTCTACTGTATTTTTTATTATTAGTGGTATAATATCAACACTAACAGCATCAAATTCTGCCTCTCGCATAGCGTTCATAGTTTCATCAACTCCCCAAGGATACTGTTTTTTATTAAAAATGACTTTCCATACTGAATCATTTGGGATGGTCCACAAAGTATATTTTCCCGCAGCAAGAGAGTTTCCGTCAATATTTAAGCTTTTATTGGTTTCAAACGTTGTCGCTTCATTGGCACCAGTTCGCCAAACCTTATTATATGGAACTAAACCACCAAAAATTACACGCTCACGTTTTGAAGGTCTATTGTAAAATATTTCTAATTCGAGATCATTAAGTTTGAATTCAACAGTGTCTTTGGGACTCAAAGGCTTTTTAAAAACATCAGCATAAAAATAGGAGTAGGCCAATATACCAAGAACTACTATTGACAGAAATAAGATAACACGCTTTAAAAACATAACAATCAGGAACCTAGATAGAGACGCAAAGATAAATATTAGAGCAGTTAATATTCTAATCAAACGTTAATAATTAGCACATTGTTTTATGAATAGTAAAAAAGTTTTACCTTTTTGCAACACTTATAATTTTATATCGTCTTTAAAACGGAAACTAACCAAAACCAAAAGTAAAATTGTTCACAACTGAAGTTATTGAAGCCTGTAAAAGGAATGATAGAAAAGCGCAATTAGAGCTTTACAACAAATATTGTAATGGCATGTTTGCCGTAGCAATACGCTTTGTCAAAGACACTATGGAAGCAGAAGATATTGTTCAAGAAGCTTTTATTAAAGCGTTTGCAAAATTACACCAGTTTAAGGGTGATGTTACTTTTGGCGCATGGTTAAAACGTATCGTAATTAATAATTGTATTGACTCTTTGAAATCTAAGAAACAGCAATTAACTGAATTAGATGAAGTGCACTTAAAAGTTGTCGATAGTAATTATGAAGACGAATGGTTGGTAGACGATGCAATTACTATAAATGAAGTAAAAAATGCAATAAATACCTTGTCAGATAAGTACAAGTATGTGCTAGTACTTTATTTAATTGAAGGCTATGATCATCAAGAAATAGCACAAATATTAAATATTACACAAGTAGCATCACGTACGCAACTCTCACGAGGAAAAGCAAAGTTAAAAGAAGAATTAATATTTATACAAAATGGCACAAGACCTTAGAAAACTATTAAAGGAAGATCAAAAATTGTCGAGGCATAAAATGCCAAAAGGGCACGAGTCTAGGTTCTTAGAGAAATTAGATGAGCAACTTCCAGAACAACCTAAAGAAAACATATTTAGTTTCAACTTTTTAAAAGTTGCTGCTAGTGTGGTAATACTCTTAGGATTGGCATTCATAGCGTTTAAGTATTTAGGAAAAACGGATCAAATAAATGTTCCAGAACAAGTTGTGGAAAATACAAAATCATCAATCGAAGATGTTTCACCAGGACTTAAAAAGGTTGAAGACTATTATTTGGCAAGCATTAATTCTGAATTATCAAAAATTAAATATACACCTGAAACCAAGGAATTATTTGACAGTTATATTCAACGTTTAGGAGAATTGACTAAAGAGTATGATCGTTTGGCCAAAGAATTAGTAGAGTCTGGACCTAATGAAAATACTGTTAATGCTTTAATTGACAATCTTAAACTACGTCTAAATTTATTACATCGATTAAAAGAAAAATTAAGTGAATTAAACAATGAAGGATTTGATGAAGCTCAAGTCTTATAATTAAAAAACGAACAAAAATGAAATCAATAAAAATAGGAATGATGATTTTAGCTTTGTGCTGTGTGTTTTCAATACAAGCACAGCAAAAGCTTGAAAAAGCATCAAAAACAGTGAATACGTCAAGTGACGTGACAATTAAACTGAAATCGATTTTTACCGATATAGAAATTGATACTTGGGATAAAAACCAAATTCAGGTAGAAGGCACTATAGAAAGTAGTGAATTAAGCGCTGAGGATTTAAAGGAGGCCCTTGAAGATTGGAATTTGGAAGTTGAAGGATCTGGTGATGAAGTAGCGATTAGATCAGTAGGAGGGTATGGTGGTGATTACGATTTTAACTTTGATTTTAATTTTGCAATTGAAGATGCTATGCATGCACTTCGGGATTTGAATTTTGAAATGCCTGAGATGCCGGAAATGCCTGAGATGCCTGAGATGCCAGAGATGCCAGAATTGAATTTTGAAATGCCTGATATGCCTGAAATGCCAGAAATGCCAGAATTACCAGAAGGTGTTCACAATATCAATTTTGATGTTGAAAAATATAAGAAAGATGGTGAGAGTTATCTTGAAAAATGGAGTGAAGAATATGAAGAAAAGTATGGAAAAGAGTACAAGGAAAAGATGAAATCTTGGGCTAGAGAATTTGCCAAAATAGATTGGGATGCATTCTCAAATCGAATGGAGAAATGGGGAGAGAATTTTGGTGAGAAGTTCGGTGATAAATTTGGTGAAGACATGGAAAAATGGGGTGAAGAGTTCAGTAAGAAATTCGATGGCAAATGGGCTGAGGATATGGAAAAATGGGGCGAAGAATTTGGTGAGAAATTTGGTAAGGAATATGAAGATCGTATGGAAAAGCGCGCCGAAAGAATGGAAGAACGTGCTGAAGAATTAGAAGCTCGATTTAAAGATCGCGAATCTAAACGTTCCAATTTGTATAGATGGAATAACCAAAAAGATGGTAAAGTAAAACGTACTTTAAAAATTAAAATACCAAAAGACGCTAAATTGAAGGTAGATGTTAATCATGGCGTATTAAAATTTAGCTCAGTTATTTATAATTTGGATGCAGATTTACAGCATTCAAGTCTAGTAGCAAATGGCATTGATGGAAGTAGAACTTCCATTAATGCTTCTTATACTAGCATTAATGTTGGAGATTGGCAACAAGGCGATTTAAAATTAAATTATGTGACCGAAGCCTTATTAGATCAGGTCAATCGTTTAGTACTGACTGCAAATTCATCTAATATTGATATTAATAACTTAAAACAGAATGCTATAATAGATGGTAGTTTTGGTGATTTAGTGATTAAGAATATCTCTAATTCTTTTAAAAATTTAAATATTGTTTTAGAAAATAGTGATGCATTGATTAGCTTACCTAAAACAGATTATAATTTACAGTTTAAAGGTAATCGATCAGATTTTCAACATCCAGATAAGAAAAAGGGCGAGAATACAAGCTCATTTTCTACTGGCAATTTAAATAGTAGTAAAACCATTGTACTTAATGCCAAGTATAGTAATGTAATAATGCAATAAAAAAATCTGAACTTTCTTTGTCCAGATTTTTTTAATTATCTCTATAGCTGATTAACTCAGTTACTCTTCAATCAAAACCCAATCACCTTTTGCAATTAAAGGTTCTGCCTGTTTATATTTAACCGTTTTATTCTCCCCACTCATTACATTCTTGATCGTTACTCGATCGTTTCTTCCAATTTTAGGCTTATCACGAACAATTGTTTCAACAACTTGTTGCTGTCGCTGCGTATTAGCGCCTGCCGCTCTAGATTGTGCAGCACGTTCATCCATATTAGGAATTTCGTCTTTCTTCGTCTCTAGATTTTCACGTTTTCGCGTTCCAGCTTCTTGAATTGTGCTTTGTGTTTCTTGTGGAATTTCACCTTTGAATAAAAATGAAATCACATCTTTATTTACCTGATCGATCATCGATTTAAATAATTCAAATGCTTCAAATTTATAAATCAACAAAGGATCTTTTTGTTCATGAACTGCTAATTGCACGGATTGTTTTAACTCATCCATTTTACGTAAATGCGTTTTCCAAGCATCGTCAACAATTGCCAAGGTGATATTTTTTTCAAAATCAGTAATCAATTGTTTTCCATTAGTTTCAAAGGCTTTTTCAAGATCAGTGACAACTTGTAAGGTTTTGATTCCATCTGTAAATGGAACAACGATTCTTTTGAATCTATCCCGTTGCGTTTCATACACATTTTTAATTACTGGAAAAGCCAATTCTGCATTACGATCCATTTTTTCAGAGTAATGTTCGTAAGCAGCCTTATATACTTTCGCAGCTATTTCTTGTGAAGAAAGATTACCAAAGTCACTTTCAGAAATTGGAGAACTCATTGAAAAGTAACGAATCAGCTCAAATTCGAAATTCTTGAAATCATTGGCCACTTTGTTCGAATCTGAAATAATTTCAGATGTATCAAAAATCATATTAGCCAAATCAACACGTAATCGTTCACCAAACAAGGCATGATAACGACGTTTGTAAACTACCTCACGTTGTGCATTCATTACATCATCATACTCTAACAATCGCTTACGAATTCCGAAGTTATTTTCTTCCACTTTTTTCTGAGCACGTTCAATAGATTTTGAAATCATTGAATGTTGAATCACTTCACCTTCTTTCAGACCCATTCTATCCATCATTTTGGCAATTCGCTCACTTCCAAAAAGTCGCATTAAATTATCTTCAAGTGACACATAGAACTGAGAACTACCTGGATCTCCTTGACGACCAGCACGACCACGTAACTGTCTATCTACACGACGTGAATCATGACGTTCTGTACCAACAATAGCTAGACCTCCAGCTTCTTTTACTTGATCACTTAACTTAATATCCGTACCACGACCAGCCATATTTGTTGCAATAGTGACTTGTCCAGGTTGACCAGCTTCAGCCACGATGTCTGCCTCTTTTTTGTGCAGTTTCGCATTCAAAATGTTATGTGGAACTTTTCTAATAGATAACATCCTACCTAATAATTCACTAATCTCAACCGAAGTTGTACCAATTAAAACGGGACGACCAGCTTTTGAAAGTTCTGTAACTTCGTCAATTACTGAATTATATTTCTCACGTTTTGTCTTAAAAACCAAATCGTTTCTATCATCACGTACAATAGGTCTATTCGTTGGAATTTCAACAACATCTAATTTGTAGATTTCCCAGAATTCACCAGCTTCAGTCACAGCAGTTCCAGTCATACCAGAAAGTTTACGATACATTCTAAAGTAATTTTGCAGTGTTACCGTTGCAAATGTTTGCGTGGCATCTTCAATTTTCACATTCTCTTTAGCTTCAATCGCCTGATGCAAGCCATCACTATAACGACGACCATCCATAATACGACCAGTTTGTTCATCAACAATCATGACCTTATTCTCCATGACCACATACTGAACATCTTTTTCAAATAATGCGTAAGCTTTTAGTAATTGACTTAAGGTATGTATACGTTCCGATTTAACGCTAAAATCTCTAAAAAGGACTTCTTTCTCTTCAGCTTCGGCTTCTTTCGTTAATCCTTTGTCTTCAATTTTAGATATTTCGATGCCCATTTCCGGCATCACGAAAAAGTTAGGATCATCTTTTCCGGAAAGATATTCTACTCCTTTATCAGAAAGTTCTATCTGATTATTTTTTTCATCAATTACATAATACAATTCAGCATCAATCTTTGGCATTTCTCGATTGTTGTCTTGCATATAGGTGTTTTCCGTTTTTTGCAGAATTAGTTTCACACCTTCTTCACTTAAAAACTTGATGAGTGCCTTATTTTTTGGCATACCTCTAAATACACGAAGCAATTGAAATCCACCTTCCTTTGTATCACCAGCAGCCAATAATTTTTTGGCCTCAGCTAAAACGCCAGTTAAATACTGTCGTTGTACACTTACAATATCCTGAACCTTTGGTTTTAACTCATTAAATTCATGTTCATCGCCTTTTGGAATTGGTCCTGAAATAATCAATGGCGTTCGTGCATCATCGACCAAAACAGAATCGACCTCATCTACAATTGCATAATGATGTGGACGTTGCACTAAATCATCTGGTGAATGCGCCATGTTATCACGCAGATAATCAAAGCCGAATTCGTTGTTGGTTCCGTATGTGATATCAGCATTATATGCTTTTTTTCTGCCAGCTGAATTTGGTTTATGGTAGTCAATACAATCAACACTTAAACCATGAAACTCAAAGATAGGTGCCATCCACGCGCTATCACGTTTGGCTAGATATTCGTTAACGGTTACAAGATGCACTCCTTTTCCTGTTAGTGCATTTAGATAAACTGGGAGAGTGGCTACAACAGTTTTACCTTCACCTGTTTGCATTTCAGCAATTTTACCTTCATGCAGCGCAATACCACCAATAAGTTGAACATCGTAATGTACCATATCCCAAGTAATTGGTTTTCCGGCAGCATCCCAAGAATTGGACCAAATAGCTGCTTCGCCTTCGAGGTTTACATAATCCTTTTCTCCAGATAATTCACGATCAAAAGTTGAAGCTTCAACTTTTAATGTTTTATTATTTACAAATCGTTTAGTAGTTTCTTTTACTACGGCAAAGGCTTCTGGAAGTATGGCGTTTAGAACATCTTGTGTAGCACTGTAAGAATCATCCTTTAGTTTATCAATCTCTAGATAAATATCTTCTTTTCTATCTATATCTTCAATAATATCTGCCTCTTCTTGAAGCTTAGCTATTTGATCTTCAAAAGTACTTCTAGCCTCTTCAATTTGTTGCTTAAAATCTTTAGTTTTACCTCTTAAATCATCCAGAGATAACGACTCCATTGCTGCATCAAAAGATTTTACTTTTTCAACCATTGGCATGGTTGCCTTGACATCCTGTTTAGATTTGTCTCCTACAAATACTTTAAGTACTGAATTTAAAAAACTCATTTATATAATATTTTTCACTTCAACAAAGGGTTGTCAAAGATATGATTTGTTGTTTTGTTAGCTGATAAAATAAAGCAAAAAAAAAGTCTCAAATGAGACTTTTAATAATTTTTTGACGGTTCTTGAAATTGTTTAATATTCATCCTCGTTCCAAAGATAATCTTCGTCGGTCGGATAATCTGGCCAAATTTCTTGAATTGATTCATAGGAGTCTCCCTCATCTTCAATCGACTGTAAATTTTCAACTACCTCAAGAGGAGCTCCAGTTCTAATTGAATAATCTATCAATTCATCTTTTGTAGCTGGCCATGGTGCATCACTTAAATACGATGCTAATTCTAAAGTCCAATACATTTGTAAGCGGTTTTAATATTTTGCAAAAATAATTTTTTAGTTGAATAAGGCAAGTAAAAAACAAATTATTTAGCAATAACTTCAAATATTTATGATTTTTAGGCCATAAAATGTGTTTAAAGCAATAAATCGCAGTTCAAATGTATCTTTAGCGGTAGTGCTATTGTCTCAATATCATTCCTACTAAAAGAAGACTCATTTTATCATTATTTATAAGAACGTACTCAAATAACTATGCTAAAATGTGAACTAATCTAATTTCTTAGGTATCCACTTTACTTCTTCAGCTTGTAAGTCTGATGACAATTTTCGTGCCAACACAAAAAGATAGTCAGAAAGTCTGTTGAGATACGTTAAAGTATTTGGATGAAATGGCTCCATTTCATTCAAAGCAGAAGCCAATCGTTCGGCTCTTCTACAAACACAACGCGCTATGTGACAGAATGACACAGTTTGATGCCCTCCAGGCAATACAAAGTTGGTCATTGCAGGAAGATGATTGTTCATTTCATCCATTTCATTTTCAAGTAATACAACATCGTCATCTGAAATTTTAGGAATATTCAATCTGTCCTTTCCACTTTTTAAAGTTGCTTTTTCCGGGTCTGTTGCCAAAATAGCTCCTACCGTAAATAAATTGTTCTGAATAGTAATTAAGACTGATTGGTAGTGTTTATCTATGTTCTGATCTCTAACCAAACCAATTAGAGAATTGAGTTCATCAACTGTACCATAACTTTCTATACGAATGTGATGTTTAGGAACTCGTGTTCCACCAAATAATGCAGTTGTGCCCTTATCTCCAGTTTTAGTATAAATTTTCATGCTAGTTTTCTGATTCTTTTTTCTTTTTTAGATAATTACTTTTAAAATTTCGGTGTCTTCTATTTTTAATACGTGTTTGATTTCTTCTATTGTTGAGTAGTACCAGTATAAAAAGCACAATAATTACTATAATATAGATGAAGATCTCGTCCATTTTTCTGAAAAGAATAAGTTGATGCAAGATACAGTTTTTGAATTATTTTTACATTCTATAATCCGCTTACAATTTGATTGTGTAAATTTATCGCTCAAATTATTTACCTATGAAAAAACTAACTTTTCTTATTCTTCTACTAGCAATTGTTGGTTGCTCACAGAAAGAACAAGCAGATCTTATTGTAACCAATGCCAACATCTATACCGTTGATTCTGAATTTCAAAATGCAGAAGCTTTTGCTGTTAAAGATGGTAAATTTATAGAGGTCGGATCCTCAGAAACTATATTGGAAAAATTTGAATCTGTCAATAGTCTAGATGCTGAAGGACAAACTATTGTTCCAGGATTCATTGACGCACATTGCCATTTTTTAGGTCTTGGACGCAATCAACAGGCAGTTAATTTAGTAGGAACTACAAGTTTTGAAGAAGTACTTCAACGTGTAGTTGATTTTCAAAATGAAAAGAAGTTGGATTATATCATTGGACGTGGTTGGGATCAAAATGATTGGGAAGTACAAGAATTTCCTGATAACAAATTACTGAATCAATTGTTCCCTAATACTCCTATCGCGCTTACTAGAGTTGATGGTCATGCTATTATTTGCAATGAGGCAGCACTTAAACTAGGTAAGGTTACAGCGGCCAGCAAAATTGATGGAGGAGAAGTTATGTTGAAAGATGGCGAATTAACAGGTGTGTTAGTTGATAATGCGGAAGAATTGGTGATGCAATATTGGCCAAGATCAACAAGAATAGCAACAGTTACTGCACTACTAGATGCACAAAAAATTTGTTTTGATTATGGGTTAACAACAGTAAATGATGCCGGACTAAGTATTACGTCAGTAGAAATAATAGATAGCTTGCAAAAATCAGGTGATCTCAAAATTAGAGTATATGCAATGGTTTCTGCATCAAAAGACAATGTAGACTATTACATAAATAAAGGCATTATAAAAACAGATCGTCTAAATGTACGTTCATTTAAATTCTATGCGGATGGTGCCTTAGGAAGTCGTGGTGCTATGATGCGTGAACCATATTCAGACAAACCGGGTCATCATGGCTTAATGGTTAATGATATAGAGACATTAAAAGAGACCGCTTCAAAAATTGCCAATTCAGAATTTCAAATGAACACACATGCCATAGGTGATTCTGCAAATCATGCAGTACTTCAGACTTACAAATCAGTTCTTGAAGGTAAAAAGGATAGACGTTGGAAGATAGAACATGCCCAAGTTATTTCACCTGAAGATTTTGAAATGTTTAATGACATCATTCCGAGTATTCAACCTACACATGCTACAAGTGACATGTATTGGGCCGAAGATAGAGTAGGTGCTGACCGAATTAAGGGTGCCTATGCTTATAAAGATTTGCTTAATAGTTATGGTAAAGTAGTTCTTGGAACAGATTTCCCAGTAGAACATGTGAGTCCGTTTTATACATTTTATGCGGCAGTTGCAAGACAAGATTTAAAGCAATATCCAGAAGGTGGTTATCAAATGGAAAATGCCTTGACTAGAGAAGAAACTTTAAAAGGAATGACTATTTGGGCTGCATATTCAAACTTTGAAGAAAATGAAAAAGGCAGTATTGAGGCTGGTAAATTGGCTGATTTCATCATTTTAAGCAAAGACATTATGGATGTACCAGCTGATGAAATTCCAGATGTCACAGTTAAGGAAACTTATGTAGATGGTGTTAAGCAGTAATTTTCGCAAGAAAATCATGGTGTTCACCCTCAAGAATCAATTCACATTTAAGCCCAACCTTTTCACAACATAGTTTAAGGTTAGCAAAATCTAAATACATCCAAGGGAATGATTCCTCTTCGTCTTTATATTTTACTGTGTAATCTAATTCGCCATAATAAGCAGAATTTAAATCCAACCAAAGTCCACCATCATCAGTTTCATACATGTATTTGATGTCTGATGAATCAATTAAAATTTGCCCATTTATATTTAGGAGATTTTTTAAATGATTAAGAAAATATGGTGTTTGCGCCAGTGTTTGAAAAACGCCTGAACCATTCATAAGAAGTAAAATGGTGTCATATGTTTCTGATTCATTTATAAAATTTAAAACTTCGACATTTTTTAAACCACGTTCCTTGCATACGGAAATAGCTCCTTCTGAAATATCAATCCCTTTTACAATAAATCCTTTGTCTTGTAGATACAAACTGTGATTGCCTGCACCACAGCCAATGTCTAGAATAGTTCCATTTGCTAATTCCAAAGCTTTTTTTTCTATTCGAGGCATGTTATCAAAGTTTCTAAATAAATGAGGAATGGGTAAAATATCGTCCTCTGAAATACTTGTGGAAGTAACAATGTCCACCGAATAATTACCGTTTTGATAGTCTAATAAAGCTTTGCCAAAAACATCTTTCATTGATTTTGATTTCCTTAATTAAATGAATCACTTTTATATTGGTTATTTTTGCTTGATGCAAGAATTCATTCAAAATCTTCCCAAACTCGCCAAAGATAAACATAAGGAAAACAAATCGTTTTTTACCAAGCTTAAAAAAAAGCCGCCCAAACAGTTGGACTATTTAATGCAAGAATTACACGAAGCGGAATTTGCACGAACCAATTGCTTAGATTGTGCTAATTGTTGTAAAACAACTGGGCCATTATTCACCGAAAAAGATATTGATCGTATTGCCAAATATTTAGGGCTGAAAAAACAGCGCTTTGTGGAACACTATTTGAGGTTAGATGAAGATAACGACCATGTTTTACAAAAAGTACCATGTACATTTCTTGATGATGAGAATTACTGTAGTATATATGATGTTAGACCAAAAGCTTGTAGAGAATTTCCGCATACAGATCGGAAAAAATTTCACAAAATTTCTAACTTAACGCTTAAAAATGTGGCCATTTGTCCAGCAGCTTTTAATATTGTTGAATCAATGAAGCAAAGAGTTCTGTCAAAAAAGTAATATGAAATGATCTCAAAATTTAGATTTTATAAATGAAAAAGAATATTTGCCTAATTCTAATAATTCTTTCATCTCTTAATTTAAGTCTTGCACAAGAGTGGATGACCTCTTTAAAAGTTGCAAAACGATTAGCACTTGTTCAAGACAAAATGATTTTTGCTATGTGGGAAGAATCAACCTATTATCCCTTCCCAGTACAGTTAGATGATAATAAAGGAAATTTGATTATCACAGATCTATTTGAGGATGATGCCATTAACAAAATACTCTGGGAGTATTTTGTTCCTGTTAAGATTTCTGAATATGAATATGAAGATTTATTCAATCCTATAAAGGACAAAAGATCGTCAAATTATATATCTAAATTTAATGATGATAGTATTAAAATTTTAGATGCCAATGGTAATATTTTTAATGTGCACGATCAAAATGTTTCCGTTTTAAACCTATCAGAATTCATAAATAAATATGCTATTAATATTACTTTTTTGAAAGGTAATTTGACCATGTATGATGAAAGAAAAAACTTCACTTCCTCGTTAAGATTAGCTATGAAACTATTCGATTTTGCAATTTTTAATAGGAAAAGTATTAAAAATGAAATTATAGATTTAGCCAATATTTACTTAAACGAAGCACAGGAATTACTGTTGCAAAGTGATGAAATTAAAAAAGAATCTTTCTCTCAAATGTGCGATTTAAACAGACTGAAATCACATTTAATATTAAATAAACCTAAAAAACTACTTAGGGTATTGAAAAAAATTGACGCTGCTGATATAGACAGTTCCAATGTAGCATTGTATTCATTTTTAAATTATACAGCCAACAAATTGCTGAAAAAAGAGAAAAATTCTGAAATATGGAAAAATCAAATATCTTTAGTAGATTTGAAAAAAGCCCAGTTGATTATTAATAGTAATAAATAAAAATTTTGGATACAATACTTACCTATTTTGAAACGATTCCATCGCATCATAGAAGTCTAATTATTGTTGGTGGTTTGACTTTTTTTTGGATGCTTGAAGGTGCTGTTCCTTTGTTTAGATTTAATTATAAAAAATGGCGCCATGCCATTCCAAATATCTTCTTTACAATCACCACCATAGTCATTAATTTTGCTTTGGCTTTTTTATTATTGCTTTCAGCGGACTGGGTTATGGCTAATAATTTTGGGATTCTGAATTGGTTGCCTGATATGCCGATTTGGCTTTATGCTGTTATTGGTGTTTTACTCATGGATTTTTTTGGTGCTTACTTGCCACATCTTGTTGAACATAAGGTTAAGCCATTGTGGATGATACATTTAGTGCATCATACAGATCATAAAGTAGATACAACCACTGCTAATAGACATCATCCATTAGAAAGTGTTGTTCGTTTTGTGTTTACGCTTTTTGGAGTAATTGTAATTGGTGCACCAATTGGAATCGTGATGCTTTATCAGTCGTCGTCAATAGTAGCAACTCAATTCTCACATGCAAACATTAAGTTACCTAAGAAGGTAGATCACGCTTTGAGCTATTTCTTGGTATCACCAGATATGCACAAAGTTCATCATCATTATAGATTGCCTTATACTGATTCTAACTATGGAAATATTTTTTCAATTTGGGATAGGATATTAGGTACTTATATGGAATTAGATCGAGATAAATTAGTGTATGGTGTTGATGTATTTCCTAATGAAGTTGAGAACAGCAATATCAAGGATCTCTTGATTCAACCATTTCAGAAGTATAGAAAGCCAACCTCAATTCCCAAGGAATAAGAATTAATCCTTCATTATAATCAATTTATCTTCTATAAAATAAGATTATATCGACGATTTTAGCTTTTAATCTTTTGACGTTGTTCTTCTTCTAAAATATGTGCAGTTTGTAGTATTTCTTTTTCTTTAATTTTAAGTTGACCTACATTTAATATGCTATTAATCAATATTTTAGAGAAGCCTCTCTTCTATATGACAATTTGGGGTTATGTTAAAACTGAATCTGAAATTCGGTCTACTTATCTGTGCCATCTGTTTAATAAATCACAACAGTTCGGCTCAAGAAGATTTTGCCGTCATTCGCAAGAATGTAAACGTACTTGCCAAAGATCTACATCACGATCTAAATGCTACAAAGGACACATTAATTTTAAAAAGTAAGAAGAAAATGTATAAGGTTTATACCATAGGAGATAACTATGGTGTGGTGAATTATGATATTAAAGCCTTTGATCTACAAGTACCTTTAACAAACTTGAAAAAGGGTAGATATGTTTTTGTAGTTAATCATCTGTATCATAAAGTGGTATTTCAAGTAACGGTTCAGAGAAATTCAAATTACTCAGTTAATGAGATTATTTCTGAAAAAGCCAAAACCATTGAAACCGAAACACCGGAAGAACCAAAGATTGAAACACTTCCAAAGCTCTATAAAAAGGTAGCTTTAAAACCATACAATATTAGTGATTTGGATAGAAGTAATATGCAAAGTCGTGAAGATGCCAAAAGAGAGATGCGTTTAAAATTGGCTCAAAAACGTTTGGTTGTTGCAGGCAGAGCACGTAAGAAGTACAAATAGTGCAGATGTAGTTTTCAACAACTTATTAACAATTCATTGTTGTTCCTCTATTTTTTTTGCCGTTCATGGAGAATATTGCGAATTCCCTTACTTTTCTAATTAGATTTATCCCGAGGGCAGAAACTAATTACTGTTGAGTTCATAATAAGTTGAACTTAATAGCTAACCAATTGAAAAACTATTTTATTGCATGTCTGGCCTTGTGTTCTACACTCTGCATTCAAAAGACAAACGCTCAAGAACCTTTTGCTACTCTTAAGAAGAACATCAATCCACAAGCAAAGAACTTACATCACTCATTAAATAAGACAAAGGATACTTTAATTCTTAAAAGTGATAAAAAGATCAACTACGTTTATTCTATCAATAGAAAATATAAACGTGAAATACATCAATTTATAAATGCGAAAGACTTTGAGGTTGCATTAACTGACCTTAGTGATGGTAAGCATGTGATGGTTGTAGGGCAAAACAAAATGAAAATAGTATTTGTTATTTGGATAAAAGAAAAACCATCAATTCAATTAATTGGTGATGAAATATTGATTACTTCCAATAACAGAAAAGACTAATTATACAGCAAGTATTTGCTTCTAATTCTCTTGAATTCATCTATGTCCTTAAACCAAGTTTCACGAATTTCTTTGGCGGTATAGCCCTTTTCTATCTGTTTTTGAAGTTTATGCGTTCCTGCCAATTTGGTGAAGAAGGCATTAAAAAATTTCGATTTATCTGCTGTTGAAATATAGGCTTCAATCAACCATTCTAAATTGATGTAACTTAATTTGTCTTGTTCTTGTAGATTTAGGCCATAGCAAAGTTCACCTTCATGTTTTGGATATTTTGAACCATCATTAGGTTGAGGTGTGAATTCATATTTGAAATACTTCTGATCTAAAAATGGACTTCCAAAAATCTGAAATTGCATTTCTGTACCACGTCCTGCACTCACATTAGTGCCTTCAAAAAAACACAAACTTGGGTAGAGATTAATAGCTTGGTCATTTGGCAAATTTGGTGATGGTTTAATTTGCAAACTGTAACTATTTGAATGACTATATCCATCCATTTTTATAACCGTTAAATCACAGTCAGCTGCTTTTTCAAGCCATCCTTGACCATTGATCATTTGTGCATATTCTCCAATGGTCATGCCATGAACTACCGGAATAGGATGCATACCTACAAAACTTTTATGTTCAATTTCTAGAATCGGACCGTCAACAAAATGACCATTCGGATTTGGGCGATCTAAAATGATTATCGGAATGTTATTCTCAGCACAAGCCTCCATCACATAATGCAAACTTGAAATATAAGTGTAAAACCGAGCTCCAACATCCTGGATATCAAAAACAATCACATCTAGATTTTCAAGTTGCTCTGCTGTTGGTTTTTTGTTTTTACCATAAAGTGAAATAATTGGTAATCCCGTTTTAGTGTCGACTCCATCTTTTACAACTTCACCTGCATCTGCAGTGCCTCTAAATCCATGTTCTGGAGCAAACACCGTTTGTATATTGACCTTTAGAGAGACTAATGAATCTACTAAATGAGTTCTGCGATAAACAATTTTTTCAAATCCAGTTTCCATCGTTTCTGGATCACCCCAAAAGGCCGAATCTTTATCTTTAAAAACAACTGAAGTCTGATTAGCAACAATCCCAACACGTTTTCCTTTTAATAGAGGTAGGTAATCTTCAGTTTGGTTGGCCCCTACAATAATATCATTTAAAATTGCCTTATTTTTTATAGGAGTATTAGTCTTATTATTTCCACATGAAATCAATATTATAACAAATAATAAAACAGTATTTTTGAGCATCATTAATCGCATATATTACATTGAATTTTGAATTCTTTATTGCTAAACGTTTAATTGGTAGCAAGTCGTATAAAAGTAGTGTATCAGCTCCAATAATAAAAATTGGTATTGCTGCTATTGCTATAGGTATTATAGTCATGCTTATTGCAATTGCCACTGGAATTGGATTACAGGAAAAAATTAGAGATAAGGCCATAGCATTTAATGGTCATGTTACAATTTCAAATTTTGACAGCAACGTGTCCGAAGAATCCGTTACACCTATTTCCATAAAACAAGATTTTTACCCGGAATTCAATAATGTTGAAGGCGTAACGCATGTACAAGCAGTTGCCAATAAATTTGGAATTATTCGCACAGAAACAGATTTTGAAGGCATCATAATTAAAGGTGTTGGACCTGATTATAACTGGCAATATATTGCTGAGTTTTTGGTTGAAGGAAGATTACCAAAGTATGATGATAAGATGAGTAACGAAGTACTCATTTCACAACATCTGGCTAATAGATTAGCGTTTCAAGTTGGTGATAGTTTTCAAATGGTGTTTGCAAAAGAAGATATTAATAAACTTCCTTTTTTAAGAAAATTTGATGTAGTTGGTATTTATAGTTCTGGATTTCAAGAATTAGATGAAACCTTTTTATTTGGAGATATTAAACATGTTCAACGCCTTAATAAATGGCAATCTGATCAAGTTGGTAACTTCGAATTATTTATTGAAGATTATTCCCAAATTGATTCTAAAGGTATCGAGATCTATAGAAACATTCCATCAACTCTAAATGCATTAACCGTCAAAGAAAAGTACCAATCTATTTTTGAGTGGATCGGCATTTTTGATCAAAATATCTATGGAATTATTGTGATCATGATTATAGTTGCTGGCATTAATATGATGACAACTTTATTGGTATTAATTCTAGAACGCACACAAATGATAGGCGTTCTAAAAGCATTAGGTACTTCAAATTGGAGCGTAAGAAAATTGTTCCTTTTCAATGCGTCTTATTTGATTGTGCTAGGATTATTTTGGGGTAATTTAATAGGATTGGGGATTCTATTTTTACAAAAACAATTTGGTCTATTTCCATTAAACCCAGATGTATATTATGTGACTCAAGTGCCAGTTTTTGTCAATTTAAGTTATATTTTATTATTAAATCTTTGCACTTTCGCTCTGTGCTTGTTAATGCTCTTAATTCCGTCAATCGTTATCACTAAAATTTCGCCAGTTAAAGCAATGCGCTTTGAATAGTAGGGCGTTTCCCTCTTTCGCCTAAGGCTCATGGGGTCGCGCTTTCTGCAGTCGCTTCCTACATGCTCAAAGAGCTAAGTAGGAGAGCTCCAACAATGCCCCAATCGCTAACGCAACAAAAAACAAACTTTAAGTTTTCAACTCTTAACTTTTACCTTAAATTTGCACAGCAAAAAAATCACATGGAATACGCAAAAAACATTCTGGAAACTATTGGGAATACACCATTGGTTAAACTCAATAAGTTGGTTGAAGATTTACCTTGTATTGTATTGGCTAAATATGAAACTTTTAACCCGGGGAATTCTACTAAAGATAGAATGGGGCTTAAAATGGTTGAAGATGCAGAGGCAGATGGCAGATTAAAACCTGGAGGAACAATTATAGAAGGTACATCAGGAAATACTGGAATGGGTTTGGCTCTTGCTGCTATTGTTAAAGGATACAAATGCATTTTCGTGATGAGTGATAAACAGTCAAAGGAAAAAATGGACATTTTACGTGCCGTTGGTGCTGAGGTAGTAATCTGCCCAACAGATGTAGAACCGGACGATCCGAGATCGTATTATTCGGTTTCAAAGCGACTTGGAGAAGAAACACCAAATTCATGGTATGTAAATCAATACGATAATCCAAGTAATACCAAAGCACATTATGAAAGTACTGGGCCAGAAATTTGGAAGCAAACAGATGGGAAAGTCACCCATTTTGTGGTTGGTGTCGGAACAGGAGGGACCGTTTCTGGTGTTGGTAAATACTTAAAGGAACAAAATCCTAATGTCAAAGTTTGGGGTGTTGACACTTATGGCAGCGTCTTTAAAAAATACCATGAAACTGGCGTTTTTGACGAAAAGGAAATCTATCCTTATGTTACTGAAGGTATTGGAGAAGATATTTTACCAAAGAATGTTGATTTTAGTTTAATTGATGGGTTTACCAAAGTAACAGACAAAGATGCTGCAGTATATACGCAACGATTGGCAAAAGAAGAAGGCATGTTTTTAGGTAATAGTGCAGGAGCCGCAATTAAGGGATTATTACAACTTAAAGATAAATTCACAAAAGACGATGTGGTTGTGATTCTTTTTCACGATCATGGAAGTCGTTATGTTGGTAAAATGTTCAACAACGACTGGATGCGTAAAATGGGTTATTTAGATTAGAATATATTTTAATTTTGTTGCTGTTGTGATACAGAAGTGCCATTTTCAGCAAATTTTTTGAAATCTTCCATATACTTTTTAGATTGTTTTTTAAAGGCACTTGGCATTAAGAACAACATCATACGTAACATAAACGACGAAGCTTCAAACTCACTTGTACTTGTCCATTGAGTTTTTCCATCAGCAAGTTCTTCAAAAAAGTTTTCCTGCTTGTTATGCATGCCTTTAGCGTCATAAGTTGCATGAAACTCATAAGGAAAATCGCGCTTAGTTATGGTTTCAACTAATTCCATTTCTCGTTTACCAAATTTATAGCTCAATTTCATTTTGGCGCCAATTTCGCCAGGTGTTCCACTTATATGTTCAGCACTCACCAAACCGTGATGCCAATGTTTAATATTATCTATATTATCAAGTTTTTTTATAAATTCTTCACGGGATACATTGACAGTAATTTCAGTTGAATATTTCATTTTAAGTGGAGTTAAAGCAATAAAGATAATTGAATACAATTAAAGTATAAATTAAGATTAAAAAATTTTAATGTATTCAGAGGTAATTTTTGTTGACACAATTCGTTTTAGCTCCAACTTGCTTTGTATACTAATATTAGTATTTTTGCAGCTATTATGAAAAGGAATAGATTATGAAACAAAAGATTTTATTTATAAGTATTTTTCTTCTTGGCTTTCAACTCTTTAGTCAAACTAAAGAGATTCTTGACGATGTCCTGTTTACAGTTGAAGAGGAAGCAGTTTTAGCCTCAGAATTTATTAGAGTTTATAAAAAGAATTTAGATTTAGTAAAAGACGATAATCAAAAAGACATTGATGCGTATTTTGAACTATTTGTCAATTATAAACTTAAGTTAAAGGAAGCCAAAACTCTCGAATTTGATAAGAAACCAAAATACCTTAGAGAATTTGAATCTTATAAAAAACAACTTGCAAAAAATTATTTAACAGATCATAATGTCACAGAAAATTTGGTTCGAGAAGCGTATGATAGAATGAATTTTGATGTAAATGTTAGTCATATCTTGATTCAGATACCTGAACAGGAAAAAGATACATTAGCAGTCTTCAATCGAATGCTAGAAATTAAGGAGAAATTTCAGAAACAAAACATATTAGAAGTCAAAAACTCTCTTAAAGATAATAGTCAAGTTATAGCGGAAGATTTAGGCTATTTTTCAGCTTTTAAAATGGTGTATGCATTTGAATCAGTTGCGTTTAATACACCTGTTGGACAAGTTTCAAATCCTTTTAGAACGCAATTTGGATATCATGTTTTAAAAGTTCATGACAAACGCAAATCTAGAGGGGAAGTCACTGTTGGTCATATCATGATTACAGATAAACAAAATGATAGTTTGTCTAATCCTGCTGAAAGAATTAAAGAAATTTACAAACTCATTCAACAAGGTCAACCCTTTGAAACATTAGCAACCCAATTTTCTGAAGACCAAAGCTCGGCAAAAAATGGAGGAAAGCTTAGACCATTTAAAAGTGGGCAATTAAGTTCTGTGGAATTTGAAAATATAGCCTTTGGTTTAACAGAAATTGGTCAGATTTCAAAACCTTTTAAAACCAATTATGGTTGGCATATTGCAAAATTATATGATATCAAAAACATTGAAAGTTTTGAACAGCTTAAACCAAATTTAGAACAACGAGTACAACGTGATGCAAGATCTAAAATGATAACGAAATCATTTGTGACTAAATTAAGAGAGAAGTACAGTGTGAATGAGGATATTGATTTATCATATTTCGAATCCATAATCGATAGCACATATAATACGAACTCATGGAAATCACCATCAGAATCTAATTTGGATGAATCTCTTTTTAATATTGGTAGCAAGCAATTGACTTTCAATGATTTCTTAATCTATTTGCAAAGAAACCAAAAGCGTATTCGAACAAAAATGTCTAATCAAGATATTATTCAAACACAATTTAATGCCTTGGTACAGGAAGAACTTTTAAAACATCATGAAGCTAATTTAGAATTAGAGAATGAAGAATATGCTAATGTACTAGCAGAATACAGAGATGGATTACTTTTGTTTGATCTAATGGAAGTTACTATTTGGAAAGCTGTACAAGCAGATACTTTAGCCCTAAAAAAATATTACGAAGAAAATAAGTCAAAATACATTTGGCCAGCACGAATTGATGCTGTTGTAGCTACAAGTTCTGACCCTAAATTTGCTAGTATGGCTAAATCTGGATTTGAATCTAATACTGATTTAGAACAATTAAAATCAGATATCAACTTAGATAAAAAGCAGAATGTTATTTTTAGAACGGGTAAGTTTGAAGCGAATCATCGTGCGTTACCAGAAGGCTTTGTTTTTAAAGAAGGAGTTTCTCAAATTTATAATGACAAGAGCGCCTATTACGTTGTTAAAGTTAATGAATTACTTTCTGAATCTACAAAGTCATTTACTGAGGCTAAAGGCAATGTCATTTCAGAATATCAGGGGCAGTTTGAGGCAGAATGGTTACAATCTTTGAAAAATAAGTACAAAGTTACCGTGAACCAAGAGGTATTCAATAATGTAAAAGCACAAATATCTCAATAGTTTGAAACAAAAAGCAGCCATATTAATTTGTTTTTGCACACTATTTTATACGTGTAATTTTTTTCAAAAGGAAGAATCTGGTATTCCTATAGCAAGAGTTAATCAGGCCATTTTATATCAAAAAGATATTAAAGCAATTTTACCTGAAGGCATTTCAAAAAATGATAGCATTTTACGAGTCACCAACTACATCAATCAATGGGCAACAGAACAATTGTTGATGGATGGTGCTATTATAAATCTTTCTCAGGACAAACAAGAAGAATTCGAAAAATTAGTGACTCAATACCAGTCAGATCTTTATATCAAAGCCTATATGGAGGCGCTTGTTAAGCAAAATATTGATACAACAATAAGTTTAATTGAGGCACAGGAGACCTATGAAAAGAACATAGAATCTTTTAAATTGAATGACGAGCTTATTAAATTCAGATATATTAATGTTCTTGAAACAAATTCAGATTTAGACAAAATTGAGGAACGATTAAAACGATTTAATACCGAAGATAAAAAAGTACTTGATTCAGTTGCAATTCAGTTTACATCGTATTCATTAAACGACTCTATTTGGATTAAGGTTTCTCAAGCAATTGAAAAAATACCAATCCTTAAAACTGAAAACAAAGAAGAACTGTTAAAAAAATCTAATTTTATACAGCGCAAAGACTCATTAGGTTTATATTTGATGCAAATTAAAGACGTACTTCTTCGTAACGAAACGGCACCTATAGAATTCGTCATGCCAACTATAAAACAAATAGTAATTAACAAGCGCAAGCTTGAATTTATAAAGCAATTAGAAAAAGATATTACCAAAGATGCAATTAAGAACAAACAATTTGAAATTTTCAATTAACCAAAAAATTCTTTCAATCTGTCTACTTTTATTAGTAAGCACATCTATAGATGCGCAGGAGATCATTGAAGAAGAAGCGAAGGTAGAACCAAAAGAAAAGCCATCACTTAATCCAGGTGATCGTGTAAAAGTTGATGGTGTTGCCGCAGTAGTTGGCGACTTCGTAGTATTAGATTCTGACATTGACAAACAATATGCCTTGCTTCAGGCAAGTGGTGTTTCTATACAAGATGTAACTGATTGTCAACTTTTTGGAAAATTACTAGAAGATAAACTATTAATGCATCACGCTATTCAAGATAGTATTGTTGTTAATGATGCAGAAATTCAATCTTATGTAGATCAACAATTATTTGCCCTGCAACAGCAAAAAGGAAATTTAGACGAGTTACTTCAATTCTATAATAAAGATACAGAGCAAGAATTACGTGATGAGATGTATACTTTAAATAAGAACAATCGTTTGGCGGCAATGATGCAACAAAGAGTGGTTGAAGAAATAGAAATTACACCTGAAGAAGTTCGTCAATTTTTTAATAGTATTCCTAAAGATGAATTACCTCAATTTGGTACAGAACTTAAAGTTGGTCAAATTGTAGTTATTCCAGAAACATCAGATGATGAAAATCAAAAAGTAATTGATAAATTAAATACATTTAGATCTGACGTTATTGATAATGGTGCAAGTTTTACATCTAAAGTAGTATTGTATTCTGACGATCTTGCTTCTAGAAAAGATGGTGGTAAATATACCCTAAACAGACAGCGGCCTCAGATGGTTAAAGAATTTCGTGAGGTGGCTTTTTCACTTCAAGAAGGGGAAATATCTGAACCTTTTGAATCAATTTTTGGATACCATATTATTTTCTTAGAAAAAATTAGAGGGCAAGAATATGATGTTCGCCATATTTTATTGAGACCTGAAGTTACAACAACGGCAATTAATGATGCCATGGAAAAAATTGAAACTGCTCGAGATCGAATTGCCAATGGTGAAATAACGTTTGCCGATGCTGCTAAAGAGGTAAGTGACGAAAAGGAAACGAAGTTTGAAGGCGGTTTATTAATAAATCCACAGACTCAAGATTATAGTTTTGAACTTACAAAAATGGATCCTGAATTATATGCGCAAATTCAAAATTTAGATGAAGGCAGCGTGAGTCGGGTATATAAAGACGAAAGCGACAGATTAAATCCAATAAAATTTAAGATTCTTTCAGTTTTTGATAGAACAGATGAGCACCAAGCAGATTATTCAAAAGATTATCTTAAAATCAAAGCATTGGCTTTACAAGAAAAAAGAATAAAAGTCATCGAAAAATGGCAAGCACAAAAGATTAGTGAAACCTTCATTAAGGTTAATGGTATCCATCGTGATTGTGATTTTAATAGCAATTGGCTAAAAAAATAGGTGCATGTCTGACGTAGCAACTCTCGAACAATTTGTAAGTAAATATAAGGCACTTCGCTCTGAGATCTCAAAAGTAATTGTTGGTCAAAATGAAGTTGTAGAACAAGTTTTAATCTCTATTTTCGCTGGAGGCCATTCTTTATTAATTGGTGTTCCTGGCTTGGCAAAAACGTTAATGGTTAATACCATTGCCGAAGCTCTTGGATTAAATTTTAAGCGTATTCAATTTACGCCAGATTTAATGCCAAGTGATATTTTAGGGAGTGAAATATTAGATGAAAACAGACAATTCAAATTTATAAAAGGTCCTGTATTTGCTAATATCATACTAGCAGATGAAATCAATAGAACCCCTCCAAAAACTCAGGCTGCTTTACTTGAAGCTATGCAAGAAAGAGCAGTGACAATTGCCGGTCATCATTATAAATTAGATTTACCTTATTTTGTTTTGGCTACTCAAAACCCAATAGAACAAGAAGGAACTTATCCTTTGCCAGAGGCGCAATTAGATCGTTTTATGTTCGCCATTAATTTGGGTTATCCATCTTATAAGGAAGAAGTTGAGGTTGTAAAAACTACAACATCAGATATACAACAAACGGTGAATTCGCTTTTCGCGGCCGATGAAATTTTAAAATTTCAGCAAGTCATTCGTCGCATACCAGTAGCAGATAATGTGATAGAATATGCTGTGAGTATGGTTGCCAAAACACGACCTGAAAGTGATAGCGCAACCGACTTAGTAAAGCAATATGTTGATTGGGGAGCCGGTCCAAGAGCATCTCAAAATTTAATTCTTGCAGCAAAAACACATGCAGCAATAGTTGGAAAATTTTCTCCTGATATTGAAAATGTGCAAATTGTGGCAAATCCTATTCTTCGTCACCGAATTATTAAGAACTACAAGGCAGAGGCTGAGGGAATTTCTGATGAGCAAATAATCAAGAGCTTATTTTAATTTAGATACAAATTCTAATTCAAATCAATTGTTAAATCATTAATTATTTAGTGTTAAAATTGATTATTATGCAAAATAATATCAATTTATTTACTATATATTGAAGAATATTCAATAAAAACTCAATTTTGTTGTATATTTTTTAAAATTCTTTCAATTTTTGTACTTTTGCCAAACTTAAACTTTAAAGAAAAATTTATGGCCTTTGATATAGATATGATTAAGAAAGTATATGCTCAAATGACTGAACGTGTAGATAAAGCACGTCAAGTTGTTGGAAACCCATTAACACTTTCTGAAAAAATATTGTATTCTCATCTTTGGGATGGTAAATCAGAAAAGGCATTTGTTAGAGGTAAAGATTATGTCGATTTTGCTCCTGATAGAGTGGCGTTACAGGATGCCACTGCCCAAATGGCTCTATTACAATTTATGCAGGCAGGAAAGAAGAAAGTAGCTGTTCCTACAACCACACATTGTGATCACCTCATTCAAGCAAAAAATGGTGCGAGTATGGACTTGCAAAGTGCTTTGAACACAAGTAATGAGGTGTTTAATTTTTTAGAGTCAGTTTCTAATAAATATGGTCTCGGATTTTGGAAGCCTGGAGCAGGAATTATTCATCAAGTTGTTTTAGAGAATTATGCTTTTCCTGGAGGAATGATGATAGGTACAGATTCACATACTGTTAATGCAGGAGGTTTGGGTATGGTCGCTATTGGTGTAGGAGGTGCAGATGCAGTGGATGTGATGGCAGGTATGGCTTGGGAATTGAAGTTTCCTAAGTTAATAGGTGTTAGATTAACAGGAAAGTTATCGGGATGGACTGCACCAAAAGATGTCATTCTTAAAGTAGCTGAAATTCTTACTGTAAAAGGAGGTACTGGTGCTATTGTTGAATACTTTGGACCTGGAGCTACGGCAATGTCATGCACTGGTAAGGGTACAATTTGCAATATGGGCGCAGAAATTGGTGCAACTACTTCTACCTTTGGCTACGATGATTCAATGGAACGCTATTTGCGTGCAACAGAAAGAGAAGATGTGGCAGAAGCTGCTAATCAAGTAAAAGATTATTTAACTGCAGATGCTGAAGTTTATGCTAATCCTGAGCAGTATTTTGATCAAGTCATAGATATTAATTTATCTGAATTAGGCCCACTGTTAAATGGACCTTTCACACCTGATTTATCTACTCAGGTAGGTAATGAAATGACTGATAAAGCTAAGGCTAACGATTGGCCAATAAAAGTAGAATGGGGATTGATAGGTTCTTGTACTAATTCATCTTATGAAGATTTATCACGAGCATCATCGATTGCTCAACAAGCCATAGATAAAGGCATAAAAATGAAATCAGAGCTTGGTATTAACCCTGGTTCTGAACAAGTACGTTTCACTGCCGAACGCGATGGCATTCTTCAAGTTTTTGAAAACTTAGACGCAAAAATATTTACGAATGCTTGTGGGCCATGTATTGGTCAATGGGCTAGATATGAAGATCCTAAAAATGCACCAAAGAATAGTATAGTACATTCTTTTAATAGAAATTTTGCAAAACGTGCTGATGGCAACCCAAATACACATGCCTTTGTAGCTTCTCCTGAAGTAACAGCCGCAATTGCTATTTCTGGTCGATTGGACTTTAATCCAATGACAGACAAATTAATTAATGAAAATGGGGAAGAGGTCTTGCTGGATGAACCAACAGGTTGGGAATTACCACCAAATGGATTCGATGTTAAAGACAATGGCTTTCTTGCACCAGAGGAAGATGGATCTCATGTGGTGATTAATGTAAATCCGGAATCTGAACGATTAGAACTCTTAACACCTTTTGAACCAATTGGAAATGACATTAAAGGTGCTAAGTTATTAATCAAAGCCTTTGGAAAATGTACAACTGATCATATTTCGATGGCTGGACCTTGGTTAAGATATAGAGGCCATCTAGATAATATTTCAAACAATTGTCTTATTGGAGCTGTAAATGCTTATAACAAACAAACCAATTTTGTAAAAAGTCAGATAGACAGTGAGTATGATGCTGTTCCTAAAACACAGCGTGCCTATAAAGCCGCTGGAATTCCAACAATCGTGGTTGGTGATCATAATTATGGTGAAGGTTCTTCAAGAGAACATGCCGCAATGGAACCACGTCATTTAGGTGTCGTAGCAGTTATTGTCAAATCATTCGCTAGAATTCATGAAACAAACCTTAAAAAACAAGGGATGCTCGGACTTACTTTTGCTAACGAATCGGATTATGATCTAATTCAGGAGGATGATACCTTTAACTTTTTAGATCTAAACGAGTTTGCTCAAGGAAAACCTCTTACAATAGAAATTGTACACAAAAACGGAGGCAAAGATGTGATTAAAACAAATCACACTTATAATGAGTCTCAAATTGAATGGTTTAATGAAGGGTCTGCTTTAAACTTAATTAAAAAACAAAACGCTTAAGATTGTTTTTATACTTAAAAAGCTCCTGATCTGTTCAGGAGTTTTTTTTTGCTTTGTAAGTATTGGAATATTTTTACGACAAATTTTTTTAACTATTACACTCCTTAAACATGAAATCTCTCTGGTTTTTTGAAGATACAAATTTGTTCAAAGTGTTGTGTCCCCATAAATTCAAGGCCTACAAAAAGAATCACGACTTTGATGCCTACAAAAAGAAGGATTACATTTATTTTGAAGAAGACTCTGCCAACAAAGTTTATTTAATAGAAAAAGGAAAAGTAAAGATTGGGTATTATACCGAAGAGGGAGATGAAGTGGTTAAAGCAATTTTAACAAGAGGTGAATTGTTTGGCGAAAAAGCAATTTTAGGAGAGAATAAAAGAGATGAGTTTGCTCAATCTATCGATAATTCAACATCCATTTGTCAAATTGGTGTGCAGACTATGCATGAGTTGATGAGAGACAATCAAACCTTTAGTTTTAAAATTTACAAACTAATAGGTTTCAAACTGCAAAAACTGGAAAGAAGACTCCAGATTTTACTATTTAAAGATGCTAAAACACGTCTATTAGAATTTTTAAATGAATTATGTGAAGAATATGGATATGATTGTGATAAAACTGGAGATCATGTCATTAATCATCCATATACCCAAAAAGAAATTGCTTGCTTGATTGGTACTTCAAGACCAACATTAAATATTCTTTTAAATGAATTAAAAGAAGAAAATATCCTGCATTTCAATAGAAAACACATCAGAATCTACAAAAAAACTGCCTAGTGTTAGCCAGCTAACATTTTATATTATATCTGAAGCATATTTTTACTATGTAAATAATAGTTTAAACTTAAAAAAATATGTTATGATTAAAAAAATGTTTTTAACGGTGATGGCCATTGGTGCTTTCACTTTCTCTTGTAATGATGATGAAACCGTTGGCCCAACTACTGCTGACCTTGTGCTAAATTTACTTGGTTTAGAAGATTTAGGAAATGATTTTGTTTATGAAGGTTGGATCATTGTTGATGGTTCGCCTGTATCAACTGGAACTTTTTCAAGTGTAGTCTTTCCACAGACATTTTCCGTCGATGCTACGCAGTTGGCAAATGCCACAACCTTTGTTCTATCTATTGAACCAACAGTTGATCCTGATCCTGCGCCAGCGGACACTAAAATCCTAGTCGGCGATTTTACCGGTGATTCGGCAAATGTTAATGCCAATATAGTAGGAGATTTTAGTAACGCTGCAGGAGCATTCTTTTTGAGAACTCCAACGGATGAAACTGGTGTTGATAATGGAAATAACGAAAATGGTGTTTGGTTTGGAACACCTGGAATGCCACCAACTTCAAATTTTGTACTTCCTACATTACCTGATGGTTGGGTTTATGAAGGTTGGGTAGTAGGTGATGCTGGACCTATAAGTACGGGAACATTTACTATGTTTGATACAGTTGATAGCACAAACTTTTTTAGTGGAACAGAAAACAATGCTGGACCTCCTGTACCGGGCGAAGATTTCTTTTTGAATGCACCAGTTGGCGAAACATTCCCACTAGATGTAAGAAATAGAACAGTAGTAATTTCCGTTGAACCATCACCAGATAATGCGGTTGCGCCATTTGCTATAAAGCCTTTAGTAGGAACCGCAGGTACAGAAACGGCACCTGATACGCATGCGTTTGCTGCAAATTTAGGATCATTACCTAGTGGAACAATTACTAGAAACTGAAATTAGTAGTAAATTTAGATTGAGACTTGAAGCATAGAATTAAGAATTGATTCTATGCTTTTTTTTATCAATTAATACTTGAAAGAATTCATTTAGAAATAAGTTCATTAGAATCAAACTAAATGCATACACAGTGTCTTCTATTGGAATTGTAGCTAATCTTATGCCTAGTGTTTCAGCATTATTATACCAAACAACTTCACTTTCAATATAACTTCCAGTTAAAATGCCATTCACAATAAAAAAGGGTAGGAGCATTACTAAAAAAGTCCAAAAATAAGTCCGAAATAGATTCTTATTATTAAACTGAACCAAAACTATTAATGCAGAAGCAAAAAGGAAATTTATTGAAGTATACCATTTATCAAGATGTATCAATGCTGTAGTCACTAAGGTCAGAATTAGTAAGACCACGATAATCTTTGCAAGGCGCTCAGAAAGTTTCAAATATGGCATATATTTTAATAATGCATAATGCGTAAAAACACAGGCATAAGGAATACAGATAAAGAATAACCATTCTTCAATAGGAAGATTCGCAATTTGGAAACCTAAAAAATAATCTTGATTAAATCCCCATATTCCTATTTGAGTAAAAATAATGTCCCAAGAAATAAAAACGGTCATTGTAATTACAAGTGCAAATAATAGCGATTTCCAGAATTTATAAAACCTAAGTTTGGGATGAAAACTAAAAATAAAAGGAATAGATATTGATCCTAGATTTAGCAAGAGATAAAGGTAATTCACATTTTATTTTTTGAAATATTTAAAAGGAACGATAAGCATACCAAAATTCTCACCATGTTTCTTTCCTAGATGTTTGTGATGAATTTTATGAGCTCGTCGTACACCTTTGGCGTACCAATTATTAGCACTTCTCAGAAATTTGAAACGCTGATGAATAAAAATATCATGGACAATAAAATAGGCTGCGCCATATGCCATAATTCCTAATCCTATGGGTAAAGTAAACCATATACTTTCATAACTCCATAAATAAAAACAGATCATACTAACAACAGCATAGAATATGAAAAAAGTATCATTCCTCTCAAACCAACTATCATGATCTTTTTGATGATGATCAAGGTGCAGATGCCATAGAAACCCATGCATAATATACTTATGTGTGAACCATGCCATGAACTCCATAAAAATAAAGGTGCCAAAAAATAGTAGTATCCAATAAAGGGTTTGCATCGCTTAAATTTACATTAAATTGAGTTGAAACTTCACATAACTTCTGGTTAGTAATTCTAACTTTTTATAGTTTGGAACACGTATTCTTGTATTCTTTATTTCAAGAGCTGGTGTTCGCCTTAATTTCTTAAGTAGTTGTCTATAATATCTATAAGCCATAAATACACCAAATTTGGCTTCCATTGGTAATTTTTTTATGCCTTTTAATCCTTCGGAAAAATCAGCTTCAATATCATTAATTATATCTTGTTTGGAGACTTCAGTAAGTTTATTTAAATCTGTATTTGGAAAGTAAGTTCTGTTCAATTCGTCATGATCAGCTTTAAGATCACGGAGAAAGTTAACCTTTTGAAATGCAGAGCCAAGAGCCATAGCTGTTTGCATTAAATTGCAATAAGTAGCATCATCCCCTTTTACAAAAACTCTCAAACACATTAGTCCGACAACATCTGCTGAGCCATAGATATATGCCTTATATTCTTCTTGAGTGAGATATTTCGTTTTATGTAAATCCATTCTCATACTATTCATAAATGCATCTACTAAGGCTTTATCGATAGCATACTTATGAAAGGTGTGTTGAAAGGCGTTTAAAATCGGGTTTAAACTTATACGATGATCTAATGCCAATTCAAGATCGTATTCAAATTTATTAAACAAATCTTTTTTATTGTAATTATGAAAAGAATCAACTATTTCATCAGCAAATCTGACAAATCCATAGACGTTGTATATATCTTGTCTGATAGAATTACTAAGCATTTTGGTTGCTAATGAAAATGAGGTGCTATAGGTTTTGGTAACCGTCTTACTACATTGTTCTGAGACTTGATCAAATAAGGCTTTCATATTAAATTTCTTGAAATATTAATTCCTTGCTTGTCGATCTTGACTCAAGTTGTTTAATTATTAATTCTGATGATAATTTACCAGAAATTAATGATGGTGGAACACCAGGTCCTGGTACCGTTAATTGTCCTGTGAAGTATAAGTTTTCAACTTTTTTACTTTTTAGTTTTGGTCGCAAAAAGGCAGTTTGCATTAATGTGTTCGCTAATCCGTAGGCATTTCCTTTAAAAGAATTATAATCTTTAACGAAGTCATTAACGCAATACGATTCTTTAAAAAGGATCGTGTTAGTTACGCTTTGATTGGTGAGGTTTTCAAATCTCGATATGATTTTATCAAAATATCGTTCTCTAATTTCTTCAGTGTCTTCGATACCTGGAGCTAATGGTATGAGGAATATTCCGGCTTCTTTTCCATCAGGAGCAATATGATTATCAGTAATACTGGGAAAACTGGCGTAGAAAAGCGGATTTTCAGGCCACATAGGATCGTCATAGATAGCATGAGCATGAGTATCAAAATCGACATCAAAAAATAAGGTGTGGTGATTAACATTTTTTAGTTTCTTATCAAAACCAACATAAAAGAGTAGAGCAGATGGAGCAAATGTTTTTTTACTCCAAAATTTATCTGAGTACTGCCTATCATTTGAAGATAGGAGGGATTCAGTGTGATAATAATCTGCTCCACTCAATATGATGTCACTAAAAAATTCTTTTCCATTTGTTCTAAGACCAATTACTTTTTTTTGCTCAACAATGATTGTATCAATAGGAGAATTTGTATTGATTTTTACACCCAGCTCATCAGCCAGACTTTTCATGGCTTTAATGACTTGATACATACCGCCCTTAGGATGAAATGTTCCCAAACCAAAATCAGCGTAATTCATAAAATTGTAAAATGACGGTGTATTACTTGGTTTAGCACCAAGAAAGAGTACCGGAAATTCAAGGATTTGTGCTAAACGATTATTATTAAATTGTTTCCGGACATCTTTCTTTATTGTGCTAAAAAATTGGTTTATTTTTTTTAAAGTTGCTGGAGTTACTAATTCTAATGGCGATACACCTGGATTGTAAACTAGGTCTTTAATGGCGATGTCATAATTATCTTGAGCCCTCGCAATGAATTTTCTTAGTAACTCCGAACTTCCTTGTTCTTCTTTTTCAAATGCGTCACAGATCTTATCTAAAGAGTCTTCAATGGTAATAATATCATTTTGACCGAAGTAAACGGAATAGGCAGGATTAAGTTTTTCAAGTATGTAATAATCTGAAACTGATTTTCCGAAGTCTGAAAAAAAGCGTTCAAATACATCTGGCATCCAATACCAAGTAGGACCAATATCAAAAGTGAATCCATCTTTATGAAGTTGTCGTGCTCGCCCACCAATAGTATCATTTTTTTCAAAAATGGTAACATCATAGCCTTGATTCGCTAAATAGCAAGAAGCAGATAGCGATGCAAATCCTGAACCGATTATATGAACTGAGTATTTCATAATGTTTAACAAATATATAAAAAAGTTAAACAAAATAAAATTAATCAAAAAAAATTTACAAAACTTTAACTAGATCTTTGATGGTTTTATATGCTGTAACCCCCTTAGGGAATTCGTCGTTATTAATATTTTTAAGTTTTTGGCCCAAAATCCAAAGTTTACTTTTTTGCTTGCCAATAAGTAGTTCTTTGAACATTAGTGTATACGATATTACGGAATGCTCTTCTGGTTTAACAGTGAAGTATGATATAAAAGTGATATCATTGAAAAAGTTTTGAAGATCTACAAGACTTTTAATAGGTACACTTTCTCCCAAAAATATAGTATGAAACCCTCTACTTCTCAATTCATAGTTAATGAAAAGTAGTCCAATATCGTGTATTTCATTCTCAGGGAGAAATAATACAAAAGTCTTGGCCTCGGGCTTTGGTTCTAAACTTTGAAGTTTTTCAATATTGACTAGAATCTTCTGCTTAATATGTATGGATAGAAAATGCTCATGTGCTGGAGTAATGGTATCAGTTTGCCATAGCATTCCAATTTCATTTAATAGAGGTACAAAAATATCATAAAAAATATCTCTAAATGATTTTTCATCCAACAAATTGCTATAAGTATTATAAAACAGGACCTGGTCAAAATTTAGCATCGACATTTTAAAGGCATTTATGGCATGATGTTTAATTTTGCCTCTAGATGCAACTTCCCTAACATTTATTGGGATATCAGATTCTTTAAGCCCAGCAATTTTAGAAATTTTAAAACCATTTTCATTTAGAAATGCGACATTTAATAATTTCTGTAGACTTCCAATACTGTAATGTCTAATGTTTGTGTCGGTTCTTTCTGGCCGCAAAAGATTATATCTTTTTTCCCATATTCGAATGGTGTGTGCCTTAATTCCCGATAAATTTTCGAGATCTTTTATACTGAAATTCGATTTAATATTGTTCATTGTTAATTAACATACTTTAAACAAAAGTAATCAAAAAATATATTTCAGTCAAGAAGTAATTAAAAAGAGGTTTTGAAAATGTGCGCACGAGAAGACTCGAACTTCCACGACCTAATGGCCACTAGCCCCTCAAGCTAGCGCGTCTACCAATTCCGCCACGTGCGCAATTTGAATAATTCAAAAATAAAAAAAGTCAAGCAAATTGCTCAACTTTTGTGACCTGGCTGGGGCTCGAACCCAGGACCCTCTCCTTAAAAGGGAGATGCTCTACCAACTGAGCTACCAGGTCTTCCTTTGATTTCTCAAATAAGGCTGCAAATATATAATGTTTAAATTATAATTCCATATATTTTGCTATAAATTTCGTTTTTTTACAGCACCAGAAAATTAGTTAAATGATTGTCGTTTTATTAGGCTATATGGCATCCGGAAAATCAGTAGTTGGAAAGAAATTGGCCAATACCTTAAACTATGATTTCATAGACTTAGACTCTTACATAGAGACTAAGGAATCGGTTAGTATTTCTGAATTATTTCAAACCAAAGGTGAAATCTATTTTAGAAAAATTGAAACACTCACTTTAAAAGAAATACTAAATTCAAATAAAAATTTGGTTCTTTCTTTGGGAGGAGGTACACCTTGTTATGCTGATAACATGGACTTAATAAATCAGAGTATCAGCGAATCATTTTATTTAAAAACATCTATTAATAGTCTCGCGTTACGCTTAGTTAATGAAGCAGCATTAAGACCATTAATTGCTCATATTCATGATTTAGATGCCTTAAAAGAATTTGTTGGGAAACACTTATTCGAGCGCAGTTCTTACTATACCAAAGCCAAAAAGATGGTAATCACAGATGAAAAATCACCAGAGGAAATAGTTGAAAAAATTATTCTTGAATTATTCTAATATTGCTTTAAAAGAATTACCATTCATAATCACATTAACATGTTCATGAAGGGTTGTAGACAATGAAATACCTTTGAAATCCGCCTTAACTGGAAACTTTTTGTGATTTCTATTAACTAAAACAGCTGTTTTGAACTGTTTCAAAGGAACATCTAAAAAATGTCGAACACCATAAATTAGGGTTGATCCAGAATTAAGTACATCATCAACTAAAACAACAGATTTTTTGGTGTAAGATTCTGAAGGGATTGATGTTTGAATTGGATCCAATGGATTTTTTTTATTGATACTCACTTTACACAAAATAATCTCCATATCCGAAATTTTCTTCAAAGCAAGCTTAATTCTTTTTGCCAATACATAACCATTTTTGTCAATTCCAGCCAAAATTATTTTAGATTCATCAACATTGTTTTCATAAATCTGATATGCTATTCTTCTGATTTTATGAAGTATTTCTTGATGTGTTAATATGATGTTATTTTCTAAAGTCATTTGGCTTAGGTAAGTCAATTAAGAATTATAAAATTACTCATTTTCGTCGTAAAAGTCATCCATATCACGTCTGTCTTTTTTAGTAGGTCGACCTTCTCCTTTTTTACGGTAATGATCTTTGGCATATTTCAACATTTCATTTGCTTCAAATTCACTTTTGGGAGTTTTATCAATACGATAAATATCAACCAATTTGGCTCCAACTCTGGAAGAAGGAATATCATTAATTAATAATTTATAATTAATTTGATTTTTTCGAAGTTCAATTTCATCTTGTGCATATACTTCTCGGCTGGGTTTTGCAACAATACCATTTACCTTAATTTGCCCCTTTCTACAAGCACCGGAAGCTTGACTTCGTGTCTTGTAATACCTAACACACCATAAAAACTTATCAATTCGCATAAAAATTAGAAAGCTACGTTAAATGTATGATGTAAAAATATGATAAAATTGTATCTTGCAACCTCAAAAAAATATGCAAAATGAAAATTAAATTTTATTTACTAACATACTTGGTTTTAGCCCTATCAGTTCAGTCTTGTAGAAAAGACGATGGGTTAGTTGATACGATACCAGAAAGAGATCGAGTTGAACAGCAAGTTGAAGATGATGGACTCCTTATGGAATATTTAGACACACATTATTACAATTCTGTAGAATTGTCCGGAATAATGAATCCTACAATTGATGATATAGTAATTACTGAATTACTCGAAGGAGAAACTTTGCCTGTAGATCATACAATGCTTATTGATGATATTGAAAGTAGAATGACGTCATTTAGTGATGTTGATTATGACTACTATATTTTAAGAATTAATCAAGGCGGAGGAACAGAACAACCAAACTTTGCAGGTAATATTAGATTGAATTATTCTGGAAATACCATGGATGGTGAAGTATTTGATAGTTCGGCAAACCCTGTTGTTTTTGATTTAACAAGTTTGATACCTGGATGGGGTAGAGTTCTTCCAGAATTTAATGTTGCAGAATTACCAGCAATAACAAATCCAGATGGAACAGTTACTTACAATAATGCTGGTGTAGGTGTTATGTTTTTACCATCAGGTTTGGCTTTTTGGTCTAGCGGCGCACCAGGAATAGGTGTGTATGTAAACGTAGCCTTTAAATTTGAATTATTTGAAACGGAAGATAATGACCATGATAGTGATAATATACCAAGTCATTTGGAAGACCTTGATGGGGATTTATTTTTAAATGATGAAGATACTGATGAGGATGGATTGGTAAATTTTGTAGATGTTGATGATGATGGTGATGGTGTATTAACCAGATATGAAGATCTTGAACCAGATCAAGATTTACTTGTAGATGAAGATGAAGATGGTGATCCAACAAACGATATTGGTGATGGCGATCCAACTAATGATGATACAGATGGTGACGGTGTTCCAAATTATTTAGATACAGATGATACCTGTTCAAATCAAGATGACGAAAATGAAAATGGCGTTCCTGATTGTGACGAATAAGAAATAAAAAAAAGCCGCTATTAGCGGCTTTTTTATTTATAGTATAAATGATAAACTCAAAATAAGCTGATCTGGCCGTGTGTCAAGATTACTTGTACCAATACCATTATTATCTAAAAAAGTGGCTTCGTTTTCACTAAAACCTCTTTCATACCGTAAGTCAATTCCAATTTTTCTAAAATTAACAGCAGCTCCAAAATTCAATCCTACCGTTATATCCTTATCAACATCGTTAATATTGATATCATCAAATTCAGTGTCTAATATATACTGAAGAGCAGGTCCTCCAAATATACTTAAAGGGCCAATTACCTTAACGCCTACTAATAAGGGTGCGTCTAGTTTTTTCATTTTAAACTCGCTTCCATCGTAGTCACTTTTAGTACTTGTGTACAGAAGTTCGGGACGGAAATATATAGAATTTCCAATTTTTCCAAAAATGCCAATATGATATCCTACATTTCTTTCTGGATTTTCCGCTGCAGCACTAATTGATTCAAAATAATCTCCATTGGCATTGTAATTTAGACCAGCCTTAATACCATAACCATCAGCTGTTTGTGACCAACTTATACTAACAGCAAAAGCAAGTGCAATAATTAAAACAAAATTTTTCATAAGTATTCGTTTTTAGATTTACACTTTAAACGCTAAAGCTATCTAATTATTTTCTGGTGAGTACAGCTTCTACTTTATTGATAATGGCATTACTGTTTAATTGATATTTTTCCATGAGTTCAGCAGGTGTACCTGATTCGCCAAAAGTATCATTAGTAGCTACATATTCTTGAGGTGCCGGATTATTCAATGCCAAAACACGAGAAACACTTTCTCCAAGTCCTCCTAAATAATTGTGTTCTTCTGCTGTCACAACACATTTGGTTTTACGAACTGAATTTATGATAGAATTATTATCTAATGGTTTAATAGTATGAATATTTATTACTTCACAGGAGATGCCTTTATCTTTTAGAGACTTCGCTGCTTCTAACGCTTCCCATACTAAATGACCTGTCGCAACAATAGTAACATCGCTGCCTTCTAATAATTTCACAGCTTTGCCAATCTCAAAGTTTTGATCTACTGGTGTGAAATTGGGCACTTTTGGTCTTCCAAATCTTAAATAAACAGGACCATTGTAGTTTGCTATTGCGATGGTTGCCGCTTTTGTTTGATTGAAATCACAAGTATTAATTACAGTCATACCTGGTAACATTTTCATTAATCCAATGTCTTCAAGTATTTGATGTGTTGCACCATCTTCACCTAATGTTAATCCAGCATGCGATGCGCAAATCTTTACATTTTTTCCAGAATATGCAATACTTTGCCTTATTTGATCATAAACTCGACCAGTAGAAAAATTGGCAAAGGTACCTGTGAATGGTATTTTTCCGCCTATAGTCATTCCGGCCGCTATTCCCATCATATTGGCTTCGGCTATTCCCACTTGAAAAAATCGATTAGGATGGTTGGCTTCAAAATCGTTCATTTTTAATGAACCGGTTAAATCAGCGCAAAGTGCAACAACATTTTCATTTGTTTTCCCTAGTTCTGTCAATCCAGCTCCAAAGCCTGAACGTGTATCAATGTTACCAGTATTTATATAATCTGTCATAGGTGTAATTGTAGAATTCATCATTTAATAGTCTCCTAAGGTTTCAGCATTCTGTGCTAATCCAATTTCTAATTGTTCATCGTTTGGCGCTTTACCATGCCATGCGTGGGTGTGCATCATGAAATCAACTCCGTTACCCATTACTGTTTTTAACAACACACAAACTGGTTTGCCTTTCCCTGTTTTATTCTTTGCCAAGGTCATACCTTCTATAATTGATTCAAGATCATTTCCTGCCTCAATCTCCAACACATCCCAACCAAAAGCTTCAAATTTTGTTCTAATATTACCAAGTGATAGTACATCATCAGTAGAGCCGTCAATTTGTTGACCGTTTACATCTACTGTTGAGATGAGGTTGTCTATTTTATTCGCACTAGCATACATAATGGCTTCCCAATTTTGACCTTCCTGCAGTTCACCATCACCATGTAAACTATAGACTAAATGAGGATCATTATTTAATTTTTTTGTTTGAGCAGCACCAATTGCTACTGACATTCCTTGTCCTAATGAACCGGAAGCAATACGAACTCCTGGTAATCCTTCATGTGTTGTTGGATGGCCTTGCAATCGTGAGTTAATTTTTCTGAATGTATTTAATTCTTCCACAGAAAAATATCCTGAACGCGCCAATACACTATAAAAAACAGGTGATATATGCCCGTTAGACAAAAAGAAAATATCTTCATTCACTCCATCCATATCAAAACCATCATGGCGATTCATGATTACTTTATAAAGAGCTACAAAAAACTCGGTGCAACCTAAAGAGCCTCCAGGATGACCTGAATTTACTTTGTGTACCATACGTAAAATGTCACGCCTAACTTGAGTAACTAAATCTTGTAAATTGTTTATATCTGCCATTTGTTATGTAGAAATTAAGGTTCAAAAATAAGTTATTAGCAATGCTTAGCAAAGCTTGTATTTAAGCACTTATTAACCAAATAAAACGAATTGCTAACAATTTAATATGTGTTTAAGAAACTCTTGCAATTTTGTTAATTATCTTTGCTCGCTGATATAACTATCAATGCAATTTAAGCTACAAGGTAAAGATACTCAGAGTCAAGCTCGAGCTGGTAAATTAACTACGGATCATGGTGTGATAGAAACACCCATTTTTATGCCAGTAGGAACTGCAGCTACGGTTAAAAGTGTGCATCAACGCGAATTGAAAAATGACATAAACCCAGATATTATTTTAGCCAATACCTATCATCTTTTCTTAAGACCCAAAATGGAAATATTAGAAGCGGCTGGAGGTCTTCATAGCTTTATGAACTGGGATAGAAATATACTTACAGATTCAGGTGGTTATCAGGTTTATTCATTGTCAAACAATAGAAAAATAAAAGAAGAAGGTGTAAAATTTAAGAGTCATATTGATGGCAGCTTACATCTATTTACACCTGAAAATGTCATGGAGATCCAAAGAAGTATAGGGGCCGATATCATCATGGCATTTGATGAGTGCACTCCATATCCTTGTGATTTTAATTATGCTAAAAGATCCATGCACATGACTCATCGCTGGCTAGATAGATGTATCAAACATTTTAATGATACACCGGCCAAATACGGTTATGAGCAAACCTTATTTCCAATAGTTCAAGGAAGTACCTATAAAGATCTTAGGATTCAATCGGCAGAATATATTGCAAATGCAGGCGCAGAAGGTAATGCAATAGGAGGATTGTCTGTTGGTGAACCCGCCGAAGAGATGTATGCCATGACCGAAGTAGTTTGCAATATACTTCCCGAAGATAAACCACGTTATTTAATGGGGGTTGGTACACCAATAAACATACTTGAAAATATTGCCTTAGGTATTGATATGTTTGATTGTGTAATGCCAACTAGAAATGCGAGAAATGGCATGTTATTTACGGCTCATGGCACAATTAATATTAAGAATAAAAAATGGGAAGATGATTTTTCTCCTATTGATGAAATGGGCTTGACATATGTTGATACTGATTATAGCAAAGCATATTTACGACATCTATTTGCTGCAAATGAGTATCTTGGAAAACAAATAGCAACAATCCATAATTTAGGTTTTTACTTATGGTTAACGAGAGAGGCGAGAAAACAAATTTTGAAAGGAACTTTCAATGTCTGGAAAACTAAAATGGTAAAACAAATGGATAAACGATTATAATATTTTGAAGATACTTGATTGGTACATATTAAAGCGCTATTTGTTCACATTTTTAATGATGCTACTTCTGTTTATTCCTATCGGCATTACGGTGAATTTAGCAGAGAAGATTGATAAAATGTTGGCTAACGATGTTCCATTTGTTGAAATAGCCAAATTTTACCTTGACTTTACTATCTATTTTGCTAATCTTCTATTTCCATTATTCCTATTTTTATCTGTCATTTGGTTCACTTCTAAATTGGCCAATAACACAGAAATTGTTGCTTTTTTAAGCTCTGGAGTTTCGTTTTGGCGCTTTTTAAGACCTTATATGATAGGTGCCACAGTGGTTGCAGCTTTTGCTTTAGTATTAGGAATGTTTTTAGCTCCAAAAGCTAGTAAAGGTTTTAATGAATTCGAGTTTAAATATTTAAAACCCGGAAAGCAAGATAAGGAAACAAGAAATATTTTCAGGCAAATAAGTGACAACGATTATATCTATGTTAGCAATTTTGACTCTAAAAACAATTTGGGAAACAATTTTACATTAGAACATTTTGAAGACAACAAGTTGGTCTATAAAATTAGCGCTAGCAATATTAGATATCAACCTCAAGACAGTACATATAGACTAATTAATTACGTAAAACGAATCATTGGTGATGACGATGATACACTTATTAAAGAAAGACGTAAGGATACTGTTTTTGCCTTTGATTTAGACGATTTAACGCCGGTAAAGTATATTGCAGAAACTCTGGAGTATAAAGAACTTTCAGATTTTATAGAAAAAGAAGTTTCTCGTGGTTCTTCAAGTATTGGTCGATATCAAGTAGTGAAATACAAAAAATGGAGTTTACCAGTTTCAGTGTTCATTCTTACCATTATTGCTGTTGCTGTTTCCTCTAAAAAACGTCGAGGAGGTATGGGTGTAAACCTTGCTTTTGGAATAGGAATTGCAATGATCTACGTGTTTTTTGATAAAATATTTGGTGTCATGGCAGAACAATCAAATTTTCCTCCATTGATTGCTGTTTGGTTTCCTAATTTGGTTTTTGGTATTTTAGCCATATACCTTTTAAATAATGCCAAACGCTAAACTTAAAAATTACCTACATCTTCATTTTTTGGTATTTATTGCAGGTTTTACAGCAATTTTAGGTGAATTAATTTCTATTGGTTCTGTGGCTCTTGTTTGGTACAGAATGGTCATTGCGACAATTATCATGTTACTGTTTGTAAAATTTTCCAACATATCATTATTAAAGTCACCTAAAACGATCCTCAAATTTTCAATTGCAGGAGTTCTGATTGCGTTGCATTGGATTACTTTTTTTGAATCAATTAATCAAGCGAACATATCCATTGCTTTAGCAATGTTCTCGACAGGTGCATTTTTTGCTTCCTTAATTGAGCCTTTATTTTTTAAACGAAGAATTATTTGGTATGAAATAGTTTTTGGAGTTATTGTAATATTAGGTGTTTTGCTAATTACAAAAACTGAATTTAGATATATAAATGGAATCTTACTTGGAATATCTTCAGCGTTATTTTCAACATTATTTGCGGTCATCAACGGAAGGTTTGTGGTTAATCATTCTGCCTCGGTTATTTCTTTTTATGAATTTATTAGTGGTATTATTTGTATTTCAATTTTCCTGATTTTTTCTCAAGATGGATTTAATTCAGATTTCTTTAAATTAAAAAATTCGGATATTCTTTATTTGTTCATTTTGGGTTCAATTTGTACTGCATATGCCTTCATAGCTGCAGTTTATGTGATGAAACTGATTAGTCCTTATACAGTAGTACTGACTTATAATCTTGAACCAATTTATGGAATCATTTTGGCTTTAATATTGTTCCCGGAAAAAGAACAAATGAGCACACAATTCTATTTGGGAGCACTGTTAATAATTAGTACTGTGATACTTAATGGAATCATTAAAAATAGGATAAAAACCAAAAAAATTATGTAGGTTTGTAAGCTAGCATTTAATCTTATTTTTCTATGGAATATCTGGAATTTGAGCTCCCAATTAAAGACCTAGAGGATCAACTCGAAAAATGTGTGTTGATAGGTGAAGAAAGTGACGTTGATGTTACGGAAACCTGTCAACAGATTGAAAAAAAATTAGCAGAGACTAAAAAGGACATTTACGGTAATTTAACTCCTTGGCAACGTGTTCAAATGTCACGACATCCAGAAAGACCTTATACATTAGATTATATTAATGCTTTATGTGGTGAGTCATTTTTAGAACTTCATGGTGATAGAAATTTCAAGGATGATAAGGCAATGATTGGTGGGTTAGGAAAAATTGGTGATCAAAGCTATATGTTTGTTGGTCAACAAAAGGGATACAATACCAAAACTAGGCAATATAGAAATTTTGGTATGGCAAATCCAGAAGGCTACAGAAAAGCTCTTCGATTAATGAAATCTGCAGAAAAATTTGGAGTCCCAGTTGTAACCTTAATTGATACACCAGGTGCCTATCCTGGAATGGAAGCTGAAGAAAGAGGACAAGGTGAAGCCATTGCAAGGAATATATTAGAGATGACACGTTTAAAAGTGCCAATTATTACCATTATTATTGGTGAAGGAGCTTCAGGTGGTGCTTTAGGAATTGGTGTTGGTGATCGTGTATTAATGCTTGAAAATACATGGTACTCTGTAATATCACCAGAATCTTGTTCGTCCATTTTATGGCGTAGTTGGGAATATAAAGAACAAGCAGCTGAGGCATTAAAACTTACAGCGAAAGACATGAAACGATTAAAGTTGGTAGATACAATAATAAAAGAACCAATTGGTGGGGCACACCAGGACAGAGAAACTACCTTTTTATCGGTTAGTGATGCTATTACCAAAACGTTCAATGAATTAAAAAACTTATCACCAAAAGAATTGGTTAAAAATAGAATGGAAAAATATATGGGAATGGGAGTCTATAAAGACTAACTGTTTAAAAACCATAACGTACAAAAATCTGAAGTTGTAGGCTTCAGATTTTTTTTATGCTTATTAACAATTTTTTTCAGTTGTTAACAGTTTAAATGTTGACTTGTAGTGAACAATGTTGTATCTTAATAGATGACAAAATGCCGTCAATTTTTTTACATTCGCTTGACTTAAAGACATTAGCTTCCGAGAGTCCATAAACTTTATTATTTAGAGTGTCTGACTTCTTAAATAATTTGAATTACTAAATGAAACAACCTAATCAAATACAAGGAATTAAAGTAGATAGAAGCACTATCATAAATTTAGAGCGTGGAAAAATACCACCACAAGCTCTTGATTTAGAAGAGGTTGTGTTAGGTGCGATGATGATTGATAAAAAGGGAGTCGATGAAGTAATTGATATATTAAGTCCAGATGCTTTCTATAAAGAAGCACACCAATATATTTTTGAAGCCATTTTAAAATTATTTGAATCCAGTGAACCAATTGACCTTTTAACTGTTTCTAGTCAATTGCGCAAAGATGAAAAGTTAGATTTGGTTGGAGGTGATTTTTATTTAATTTCTCTTACTCAAAAGGTATCTTCATCTGCTCATATTGAGTTTCATGCAAGAATAATATTACAGAAATTTATCCAACGTAGTTTGATTAAAATTTCAAATGAAATCATTGAAGATTCGTATGATGAAACCAAGGACGTTTTTGACCTACTAGATAATGCAGAGGCAAAGCTATACGATGTCACACAAGGCAACATTAAAAAATCTTCTGAAACAGCACAAAGTTTGGTTATTCAGGCGAAGAAAAAGATTGAAGATATTGCTAATAAAGATGGGACTAGTGGAACGGCGGCTGGTTTTGAAAAATTGGATAAATTAACTTCTGGTTGGCAACCAAGTGACCTTGTGATTATTGCTGGTCGTCCAGGTATGGGTAAAACAGCTTTTACTTTGTCAATGGCCAAGAATATGGCAGTCAATAAAAATGTACCTGTTGCGTTCTTCTCTTTAGAAATGTCTTCAGTACAATTAATTACTAGATTAATTTCAAGTGAAACAGGACTGTCCTCAGAAAAATTACGTACAGGACGCTTACAAGAACACGAATGGAAGCAATTAAACATAAAAGTAAAAGGGCTTGAAAAAGCACCATTATTTATTGATGATACACCATCCTTATCTATTTTCGATCTTCGCGCCAAAGCAAGACGATTAAAATCACAACATGATATTCAAGTTATTGTTATTGATTACTTGCAATTGATGACCACAGGAGGTAGTCAAAAAGGAGGAAATCGAGAGCAAGAAATATCTATGATTTCTCGTAATTTAAAGGCATTGGCTAAAGAATTAGATGTTCCTGTAATTGCATTATCACAGTTATCTCGTGCGGTTGAAACGCGTGGTGGAAGTAAAAGACCATTATTATCTGACCTTCGTGAATCTGGAGCCATTGAGCAGGATGCCGATATTGTGTCTTTTATCTATAGACCGGAATACTATAAAATTGACGAATGGGATGATGAGGAAAGAACGCCAACTGAAAATCAAGCTGAATTTATTGTTGCTAAGCACAGAAATGGTGGTTTAGATAGTATTAGATTGCGATTTGTAAAAGAATTTGGTCGTTTTGAAGATCTTGATAGTTTTGATTCGCCATTCGAATTCCATAGTAAAATGAATGCTGCAGCCAATGATGACACTTTTAAACCGGAAAGTTTTCCTTCAACAGATGAAGCCTTTGAATCACCTGAACAGGAAGATGATGATGTGCCATTCTAGACCTTTAATCTAAAATTATCTTAAAACTTTCTACTAGGAACAATTTTTGTATATCTTTCAGTTATGAAAAAGATAGTTCTCCTTGTTCTACTATGCTTTAGTGTCAATGCTTTTGCAAGTTATATACTTATTCCTATGGATTCTGAAAGTCAGAAAAATCACTTGAAAGCCTATGGAATAACTTTTTGGACTCTTGAAAAACAACAGAAAGTAAAATGGTTGCTTAACTATCGAGGAGGCTCATTTCTATTACCTGATTTTGAAGAAATTCAACGTGAATGTCAAATTCGTGGTGTGAGTTATGAGGTTATCAGTAATACTGAAGGTGAACGCATATTAGAAGAAATCAGTAGTCCAAGTAAAAATATGGAGGCAGTAGTTCTTGAAAAAGCACCAAAAATTGCTGTGTATACACCTTACGGGAAACAACCTTGGGATGACGCCGTGACAATGGTTTTGACCTATGCCGAAATTCCATATGAAACTATTTATGACAAAGAGGTTTTAAGCGATGCCTTGTTATTATACGATTGGTTGCATTTACATCACGAGGACTTTACTGGACAATATGGTAAATTTTATAGGACCTATAGAAGCGCTGCTTGGTATATAAAGGAGAAAAGAGATGCAGAAAATTTAGCCACTGAACTTGGTTATGCCAAAGTATCAGAAGCCAAATTAGACGTTGCTCTTAAAATTAGAGATTATGTAGTTGGTGGTGGATTTATGTTCGCCATGTGTAGTGCTACTGATAGTTTTGATATAGCATTGTCTGCCGAAGGCATAGATATTTGTGAACCTATGTTTGATGGCGATGGGAGTGATCCAAGTTATCAAAATAGAATTGATTATACTAAAACCTTTGCTTTTACAAATTTCATTTTAGAGCGAAGTCCGTATGTTTATGAGTTTTCATCAATTGATATGACTCAGAAACGGAAAATCCCAAAAACTACTGATTATTTTACATTGATGGAATTTTCAGCAAAATGGGATCCTGTACCAACCATGCTTACACAGAATCACACAGTTTTAGTAAAAGGATTTATGGGTCAGACCACATCATTTACGAGAAATGAGATTAAATCTAATGTCTTGGTTATGGGAGAAAACTTAACCAATGGCGAAGCCAAATATATTCATGGCATTAAAGGAAAAGGATTCTTCACCTTTTATGGTGGACATGATCCTGAAGATTATACGCATAGAGTAGGAGATCCTAAAACAGAGCTAGATTTACACCCTACATCTCCTGGATATAGGTTGATTTTAAATAATGTTTTATTTCCTGCGGCCAGAAAGAAGAAGCAAAAAACATAATAATGCATTTTTTTCAATTAGAGATCAAATTGAAACCATTTTCGAGAGGATTTCATTTAATTACTAACGAAATTGTTGAAGCATTCCCAGATATTAAATTAATTAATATAGGTCAGTTGCATGTATTTATAAAACATACCTCTGCTAGTTTAACCATCAATGAAAATGCTGATCATACAGTTCGATTAGATTTTGAAAGCTCTATGAATCAATTAGTGCCGGAAAACCAATCTTATTATCAACATACAATTGAAGGTCCTGATGATATGCCTGCTCATATCAAAGCATCACTTTTAGGAAGTTCTGTGTCAATTCCAATAACAAATGGGACACTAAATCTTGGTACATGGCAAGGCATTTTTTTATGTGAACATAGAGATCATGCACGTTCACGAACATTAGTCCTCACGGCATTTGGAAATTAAATTAAACCTGAACCAAGAGCAATTGAAATTAGTATTAATAACACAGCCACGAGTTTCTGAATAAAATCTAAAGTAATTTTCTTAAGCAGTTTGTTTCCTATGAATGCACCGAGAATTGCTGATAAAGTGGCACTCAAAATTAATGGTATTTGCGCTTTCAAATCGGCATTTAATATTCTAGAAGCATAAACAGAAAGTCTGGTAAAATCTACAAAGGAAGAGATAACGACGGCAGTTCCTATAAAAGCTTCCTTTGTCAGTCCAGCGTTGATTAAGAAGGCACTTCGTAAAGCGCCTTGATGACCAGATAGACCACCAAAAAATCCACTTAAAACTCCGCCAAAAGGTAAATGCTTTTTTTCAAACTTTAGATTTTTAATAAAAGGTAACAATTCAATTATTGCAAAAGCTATAAGAAGTAAGGCAATAATCAATTTTACTGGTGTTATTTCAAATAGTCTATTTCCAATATAATAGGTAAACCATGGACTTAATTCTGTAATGTGTATTAATAGATAAGCACCTACAAAGGCGGCAATTACAGCAGGAATACCAAAATACAACAATACCTTTTTATTGGCATTTTTACCCACTAAAACCAGCTTAAACATATTGTTGAAAAAATGAACAACGCCAGTTAATGCAATGGCAACCTCAATAGGAAAAAATAAAGCAAGAACTGGTAATAAAATAGTTCCTAATCCAAATCCTGAAAAAAAAGTAAGGATAGAAGCTAAGAATGCAACTATGCAAATAATTACATATTCCATTAATCAATTATGTTCTACTTAAAACTAAACTTGCTATTGATAAATAACTTGCAATATAAGTGCGTTTGTCCCTTCAATATGAGTATCTAAGACATATGCAAGCGTCCCCTTTTTCCAACTTCCATTAATAGAATTTCTAGGAGAGGCCGTTGTATAGGTACGTCTTGATCCTTCAGAAAATTTTGTAGTAACAATATCTCCTGTTTTTGGAAACGTCTTTTCAGGAATATTCGCATTGCTTACACCTGGTCTAAAGCTTACCTCGGCTAATATATCTCCAGTCAAAACTGTTTTATCTGTTCTACCAGCATATAGCCAACCTGTTGTGCCTTTTTCTGTAATTTTATCTATGGCCTCTTGTTTGTGATTTTGTAACAAACTTGTTGCCATATAATAAGCAATATAACTACTTACCGAATCTTCAGTTGTTGCAGTTGTCCAAGCTGTTTCATCAGCCGTTGTAGCAGCTGCATTCGCATCTGCTTGCTGTGTAGCATCAGCCATTTTTTGTTTGGCCTCATCAACATATTTATGAATAGGAATTTCTAAATCTATATAGTTTTGAAAAGCCGTTGCAGTATTAGCCTTTAAAGCTACTTGCCAAGAATCTTCATCAAATTTATTGTCAATTCTTTGTTTTTTAGTATTTATACTATCTTGAGCAATAGCCGCAAATTTGCCTTTCGGGAATAGGGCTAAATATTTTTCATATTCACCCATATTATCATCTTCATTTGCCATATCCCAAGCAATTTGATCCTTGTTTTGGAAAATGTCATCCTTGAACATGTAACCAGCTACTGCCAATGCAACCACCACGAGAATCCCAATAATTATTGGGATTTTACTTTTTGATTTCTTTTTTGATTCAACGGGTTTTACCTTAGGAACTTCCTTTTTTACGGGTTCTTCCTTTTTTGGTGGCTCAACTGCAACTGGTTTTGGTTCTACCTTTTTATCTATTTCAGTTGGATGGTCAATTGCCACATCAGTTAGTTTAGATGCAATACTTGAATCTAAATGTAAGGCCTCAGTCAGGGTTTTGATTCCTTTTTCTTGGTCTTGTGAAAAATCTGCAAATTGTAATCGTCTCAATCTAAATGGTATGTCACATTCTTCTAAAAGAACGGGAACAACAACTTTGTTTTCTTCTAATGCAAAGGACACTTCGTCCATCACATTATCAGAAGCCATTGATGATTTAGATAAAATTACGAGTAAAGTACTAGAGGAGTCAAGAGCTTTTTCAATGGACTTATCCCAGCGTGTTCCTGGTTTAATATCTAATTGATCAAGCCAAATATTTGCTCCAGCCGAGCGCAATTTCTTAGCGAGGTTTAGAACGAATTCTGAATCATCGCGAGAATAGCTGAAAAAAATAGTTTCTGCTGACATTAAAATTAATTTTTAGGTTATGGATTAATATGATGGTAAAATACTAAATAAAATTGTATTCAATAAATTAAAGACGTAGATACTATTTTTTAAATAAAACTTGAATTATTATTGCCACAGATCCTTCAACGTGTATATCCAAAACATACCCTTTCTCGCTTTTCGGCCAAACGCCAATAGAGCTATTTCTATTACTAGCTCGTGGATATACATTACGAGATGATTCTGGAAATGTGGCTTTCACAATATCTCCAACCTTAGGTAGAGCATTATTTGATATTGCACTATTTCTTCTATACTCAACATTAATCAATTGACCACTTGAAAAAACATCGTTTTTTCCTCTTCCAACATAAAGCCAGCCTTTTTTACCTAACGAAATTAATTTTGCAACAGCTGCATCATAATAATTGCCTTTGTTGTCTTCACCTAAAATAAAATCTATGTAACCAGCAAAACTATTAGAATTCAACGCAGCATTCCAAGCAGTCTTTTCAGAAGAATCTATTGAAATCTCCTTTGTAGGTGTACTTTCTTTCGCATTACCTGGAAGCGTAGAAGTTAAGCTATCAGTTACTGAAGCTTCCAATAGTGTGCTATCAGTTGCTGTCAATCTTGTAGATAGCTCGGCAAATTTTGCATTCTTTATAGAATCAATTTTGGCAAGAGCTTCGGTGGTATAATTTTTTATTGGAATTTGTAAATTAATATAAGCTTTGTATGATGCCTCTGTATTTTTTTGCATGGCTAATTTCCATGAACTATTATCAACATCAATATCAATTCGATTAAGCTTGTTCTTTATACTATCTTGTGCTGCTTGTAAATATTTCCCATTAGGAAATTTTATTTTGTAAGTTTTATATGCCTCGGCAGTATTATTAACATTAGTGATCTGCCATTCTTCCGTGTCTTTATCAACGAATATTTTGTCCTTAAAATAATAAAGTCCTGCAGCTATAACCACAACTGTCAAAAGTATCCATGGCAATTTGCTGGCTGATTTTTTTTCTTTCCTATATGTGTTGCTAGGATTACTTCTTACTTTTTCTGCTTCTTTTGGAGGAGCAGTTGGTTTTGCTATTGGATCTTTTGGCACGTATTTTTTTGATGGGGGAGCATCAGGAATTATATCATGCTTAGCAGCAACAACATTTAGCTTTGTGGCCACAGACTTATCTAAATCAAGTGCTGCAATTAACGTTGCAATACCTTTGGTTTGATCTTTACTAAAGTCAGCAAATTGAAGTCGTCTTATTCTAAAAGGAATATCACATTTTTCTAATAGGACTGGAACCACTTTTTTACCTTCTTCTAAGGCAAAAGATACTTCATCCATGACATTGTCAGATTCAACTGCTGTTTTCGACATTATCACGAGAACCGTAGGGGAAGAAGCCAAAGCACGTTCAATAGATTTATCCCAACGTGTACCAGGTTTTATATCAAGTTGATCTAACCAGATATTGGCACCAGCTTCTCTAAGGGTTTTTGCCAGACTAATTACGAATTCAGAATCCGCTCGAGAGTAACTAAAGAAAATTGTTTCTTTGGTTATTGCCATTAGTTTTTTAGGTTATTAGGATTAATTAGGATGTTAATTTACTAATTAATAATTAATTATGCTGTTTCAATATAACTGGGAAAGAGCTTAATCATAAATAATTTTAATAATTACAGCATTTCCCTCGGTTGCTACATCTAGGACTCGAGCCTTAGATCCATTTAACCACGTACTGGAATTTTTATTATTCCGATCCTTATCAGAATAGGTAAACCTAGACGAACTATTTAGTGCAACGATATCTCCTGTTTGTGGAATTGCATTAGTAAGGTCTGATGCTTCAGTGCCATCTCTCCATAGTACATCAACAATAGATTCTGTCATTGAATTATTATCTTCTCGACCACAATATAACCAACCAGTTCTTCCAATAGCCTCAAGAGCTTCAAATGCTTGATTATTATAAAGACCAGTAGAATTTTCATCGGTAACATAGGATAAAAAGGCATCAACAGAATTAGAACTTACGGCAATATTAAACGTTGTCAATTCGCTCGTAATACTTAACTGATCTTCATATTGTTTTATAGTTTCAGTAAGAATTTTTTGAGAATCTAAAAATTCCTGCTTTTTAAGGGCGTTTAATTCTTCATTTTTCGCCGCCATAGATTTAATCTCAATTTCATTCGCTCGAATGATATTAATTGTTATAATCGCATAAATAATAAATCCAACCGTCAATACGCCAATAATAATTTTATAAATAAGACTTCTGCGTTCACTTTTTTTGATCTCTAAAATTTTCTCGTCAATTCGTTTCATAATTAAATAATTATACGGCAATTAATTTTGTGAACTCTTCGTTTAAATTTTCTACCTCTTGTTCTGTTAATTTGGAAATAATTTTTTGTAATCGCATTCGTTTAATTTCAAACAGATTAATAAGATCTATTCTTTTTTTCTTTTTACCAATTTCATTAAATGGAAGTCCTCCTAATAGAATTGGGAATATTGAGCCTACGATTGTAACTGTATTTGAATCTAATTGCCCAACAAAATTGTAAACTATGAGTCCAACCGCTACAGCAATCAGAACACCAATAAAAATAGAATATTGAGTAATGCCTTTCTTGAATATTTGCCTTGCACTAGCAATTTCTACTGGAGAAATAAGTTTGCTTTCTAAAATGCTATAAGTTTCATCATTAGGACTTAAATCATTCTCAATTTTTTTCTCATCATCTGAATTCTTAGCAAATTCTACCAGTTCTTCTTCACGTAACTTGTTTGCTACAGTCTCATTTAATTTTAATACTTCAATTATGGTTTGCATTCCCACTTTTGGGTCTGTGGAAAAATCAGCATATTGAAAACGCCGTAAACGAAATTTTATCTTACAAGGCTCCATTAGAACTGGAACTATTTGTTTATTTTCTTCAATGGCATAGGAAACTTCATCTAAAACATTTTCTGAAGCCATTGAATCTTTTGAGATAATAATTAAAAAAGTATTTGAATTTTCAAGAGCTTCTTCTATTGAATTATCCCAGCGTGATCCCGTTTCTATATCTAGTCGATCGATCCAAATATCAGCTCCTGCTGAACGCAATTTATTTGCAAGATTTAATGCAAAATCTGTGTTGCGATGTGAATAGCTAAAAAAAACTGTATCAGTTGGCAACGCCATTTTTGTTAATTATTAGGATTAATTAAGGTGTTAATTTACTAAAATTTAAATTAATATGTTACTCAATTTAAGTTAATAAAGTGATTTTTAAGAATTCAATAAAATCATCTGGAGTATCAGTCTGCATCACAGCACAATATCCTGCGTAGGCATTTGTGTGCATAGATATTTTTTCTCGCACGCCAGCCATCGGCGCTGCTGTTGTATAAAGTTCCATGGCCTTCTCATAATCGCCCACATATATATTAGCCTCAGCAAGCGTGCTTATCTGCCAGAAATTTTTTCTACTTTTTTCCGCGGCCTCAATGGCTTGATTAGCGTAAACCATCATTTGGTCTTCATCGCCTTCAACTACAATACTCAGAAAAGCCAAATTTATAGCATGGTAATAGATTTGGCCTTGACTATCCGCTTCCTCTGCTAATTTTAATCCTTGACTGTAAAAGTCTAATGCAGCATCGGAATCTTTGGACGAATCTGAAGCCAAAAAGGCGCGTTTATAACGACCTCCTAACATACCCATAAAATCTGATTTATTTTTTACAACATCAATTTGTTCTTTGAGTATAGTCATTGCCTCCTCTTTTCGGTCTAGACCTTCCAGTGCAAAAATTAATTGTTTCAACTTCATTTCGTTGAGATCATTTTCCTTCAATTTTGGATATAATTGTTTAATTACTGCATCATATTTACCCAAAGTAATATTGACTTCTTCCTTATTGGTATAAATATTTGAGAAGTCATTATCAGTTAATGTATTCAAAATTAAATGATAGGCATCATTTTCTTTAGTATCTGATTTTACCATGGTAAGATGTTTACCTGATATCACTTCGCATAAGTTTTCATCAAATCCCTTGAAGCAAGAATCTAATGATACATAATCATCATTAGTTGCAGCAGCTACTTTTAAGTTGAATGGTAACGAAGTGCCAAATGATTCATTCCAGGAATTTCTTAAATCACTAATAAAGGTTCCTGTACTGCTTAATTCATTGTATTTTTTGTTCCAGTTTTTTTCAAGCAAGTTGGCATCTATACCATTACTTGGTGTTCCAAACAAAATTAAATGAGAAATTCTATTTTGCTGTTCAGAATCTAAATCTAGAATAGCTTTTTGAGCCACAAGTCCACCTAAACTATGGGCAACAATGGCAATGCGATCATAATCTTTAAATTTATTGCTAATAGAGGTGGTTAAATAACGAGCAATTCTGTCAATATCATAAATGGCGGCCCAGATGTCTTTTCCTAATTCTGGATTGGCATGATGTGAATAACCTAACGGCTTAATAGCCCAACCGTCCATATCAGTATTTCCTTTTAAAAAGTTGGGTATCTCACCAAAGGTGTCAGTTGATTCTCCAGAAAATCCATGAATGAATAATAATAGATTATGACCTTCATCTCTCCAAGAGGTTATTTCACTTTTAACCACATCAGGTTTTGGCGCTGAATATCTTTGTACGACAATATTTTTTAATTTGTCTTTTGGAAGATGACTAATAACAAAATCATTATTCATCTGGAGGTTAAGGTAAGGTGTTTGGATTTTATCCTTAGAACCTGTAGCTTCATAAGACATATCTGGAATACGTCTGTCCATATAATTAATGGTCTCTACCATTTTTATAAATGGCTCATTATAATACGTTTGATGTTCACCCCTTAAAACTTCCATAAAACATTTAGTGAAAACACTATTTTCACCATCAGCGGTGTAGGATTCTTGTTCACGTTCACAAGATGTTATAATGGCAATTCCTTCATCATCTTCAATCTCTTGGGCAAGACCTTCAACATTTTTTACTTTTTGATCGTCTGTAGAAATTGAATCAGTTGATTTATTTGATTTCAGTTTTTTATCTTTTCCTTGGAAGAACCCTCCCGAATGACAACAATCAAGCATAACAACCTTTCGCTTTGATTTCATGGCACTTAATTTTTTTCTTAAGGTAGTACCACGAATAAAGGTCATATCATCCTTGTCGTAAGGACAGAGGTATGAAATATCATATTCTGCGGCATAGCCACCATGACCGGAGTAAAAAAACAGGATAGAAGAATCTTCATTGGTAATTTTAACGAGATGATCTAAGGCATCTAAAATATCTTGAGTTTTAGCTTTGTCATCAAGGAGCAAAAAAACGTTTTCTTTTTTATAGCCACATATATTTTCATCGATCAAGGCGTCATAAATATCTTGAGCATCCTGAATGACTTGAGGCATGTGTTGTTCAAAATCTACGCCTATAATTAAAGCATAGGCATTATCTAGTTGGCTCATTTAGAGAGGGATTTAATTAGACTAATTATGCCAATAGGTTATTATTTCTTGAAATTGGGGAGTTGGTAATAAATCTACAAAATGACTATCATTTTGAAAAGTGTTTTCAGTAAATATATTGCCTCCAATAATTGATTTTAAAAGATGTTCTATTGCAAACTCATCCTGTCCTGTAGCAATTAAATATTGTGCATAACAATAATCAACATTCCCATAGTCATATGTTTCACGAAAATCTTGTAAGGTGTTTATCAATTGTTTGGCCTCATCCTCTTTACCATTCTTATAACAAGCCACTGCCAATCGTGAAATGATAATCGCTCTTTTATTGGTTTCATATATTTTTTTATAAGAAACTTCAGCATTACTGAAATCTTCTTTGTAATAGTATGCCTTAGCGCGTAATAAGTCTGAAATCTGTTCAGCTTCAATCACTTTGTTAAAATAAGAATTTCCAGTTTCCGTGGCTTTCAGCAACAAAAATTCTCTACCTACGTAAAGATATAAATCATTAATTTTTTCAGGTGCTGTTTCATTTTTTAATTTATATGAATTCAAGAAGTTATTGAGGTTTTCTAGTTGATTTGATCTGACATAGGCGGTCGCTAATTGTCTATTGATTAGCCGGTCTTGTACTATTTTTGTTACAGGATTAAGCAAGTCAATACCCTTTTGGTATTCTTCTAACTGATTATAAGCATGTGCCAGGGTGCCATATCTAAATTTGCAGAAAGAACAATTCTCAATATTCATTTCACTCATATTAATGACATCAAAAATTGGTTTTACTAAGTCTGGCCTATTTATATATTGCAACGCCAAAGTCATTTGAGTAGAGTTAGATTCTAAAGATTGCGTATTTAGATTATATTGATAGTCATAATAGTTAAAAATTTTAGCATTTTCTCCATCTAACAACGCTCTTAAAAAGTTGATGAAGTTTTGTTGCTTTTTACTAAACCTTTTACCAATGGCCAATTCATTAATTAGGGAGTCAGCTGTTTTATATTCACCCAGATTATAATAAAGTTGTGCCTTCAGAATTTTCGGTTCAAAGAATTCCTCATCAATTTCTATGGCATCATTTAATAATTTTAAATATTCATCTGGATACGCATATTGTGCCATCGCATCTAATATTTTTTCATAAGCTTCAAATTTAGGTGGGAAATCTTCTAAAATTACATCGTCATTATCCTTTAATGCTAAATAGCCAGTAACTTCTTGTCTTAAATTTTCTATACACTCAAAATTTTTATTGACGCTACATTTAACAGGAGTAAAGGCAAAAATAGTTTTGGTGCCAAGTGCATCCTTTATAGTACAGTTAAAGATCAGTGTGCTATCATTTAGAAAAAACTCTCCTGTTACTACTTTGCTTGGGTTTAAAAATTTACTTAGAATATTTGTACGTTGTTTAGCTGAAACCTCAACACCTAAAAGGTTGGTATAATTATCCAATACTTCTGAGGAAATAACTTCTCCAGCTTCATTTTCTGTGATACCATGAATGAGCCAATCTGCAGTCATTTTACCTAAATTATCCAGTTTAGGATCTCCCGTGTTATTTGTAAAATTTAGCACTGCAATTTTTTCATTGTTTTTTGATTTCGACAGACTAATTCCGCTCGAATAATTATTATTAATTATAAGTCCTGCTGTGGCAAAAGAAACCAGCGCAGTTAGTCCAAGTGCTATAAAGTATTTTCGTTTAAAACTAACCTCATTAAGAATATTGGTTTCAACACTCTTTTCTAAGTCACTTTTAATATGGCGAAACTTAGATTTCCAAAGAAAAAAGATATAAAATGGAAACCCAAATAATAATAGAATAATTAAAATAGTTACACTCTTCTCTGGAAGGCCAAGAGGTTGTGATATCAAGGCCAAAACTTGTAATATAACCCAACTAGAGACAATATATATAGAGAGTAACTTAAATACACCTCTACTATTACATTCCCTAAAAAAGTCTTTTAGACTCATTTACAACTAATTATATTCTAATCCCTTTAAGAATACGAGGGGCAATTAATTTGTATAAGTTACATATTTTTCTTAAATTAGATATATTAATTAATTAAACTGTAATATTATGTCTGAAAAAGGTAAATCGAAACCTGGAGGTACAATTAACCCTAAAGGTGGACAAGGAAAACCTGGAGGAACTATTAACCCTAAAGGTGGACAAGGAAAACCTGGAGGAACTATTAATCCAAAAGGTGGACAAGGAAAACCAGGAGGAACTATTAATCCAAAAGGTGGACAAGGATAATTTTTGATAAATTATTCATGAAGGAATCTAATTCACACTTTCTTTCTCTCATCCCTAATCATTGATTTTTTAACCTTTTATTCTCATTGGCAAAAAGTATATTTTTGTTGAGTGAGATGTTCTATTTCTAATTTAAACCATGGCAACCAAAGATTCAATTCTAAGTAAAATTCAAATACTAATAACGAAATACTTTAACTCGCCTGAGGAGGCTTTTAAGTTTTTTGATAAGGATAGTGATGGTAAACTCAGTAGACCTGAAATAGTTAAACTCTTGAAAGAAGCCGAAATTAGTGGATTTATTCGTGGAATTGTATCTAGAAAATTAATAGAAGGATACGATGATTCTGGTGATGATTATGTAGATTGGGAAGAATTCAAAAACGCAATTTCTGAAATAACAGATGATAGTAAATAAAAAAAAGCCAATTCAATTTGAATTGGCTTTTTAACTTTTTAGTGCCTTGAAACAGAACACCCACAAGTTTCTCGTGTGAAACTTTGGCTTTCTTCGTGCCATGGAAATGCCTGGTTATACTTATTATTTTCCCAATAGAATTTACTACGTTCTTTATTTTGATTACCAATTTCATTCATTGTTTCCGTATCATATAATCTGCCGTTTACCATAGTATATCTTACGCTTTCAGTATTTCTAATATTCTCCAATGGGTTTTTATCTAATACTATTAAATCCGCTAGTTTTCCAACTTTAAGCGATCCTATTTCATTGTGCATACCTAAATAATCGGCACCATTTAAAGTGGCTGCTCTTAAAGCTTCTAGATTTGTCATGCCTCCTTGTTCAAACATCCATAACTCCCAGTGAGCTGCCAATCCTTGAAGTTGACCATGAGCACCTAAATTTACTTTTACGCCAGCATCTGTCAGAGCTTTACATGTTTTAGAAGTTTGAATATAGCCGTTGTCATATTCTTCCTGTGGAACCATCACGCGATGACGAGATCTTGAATCAACAATACTTCGAGGAAAATACTTTAATAACTTTTCATTTTCCCAAACATTGGTGTTTTGATACCAGTAATATTCGCCACTCATTCCAGCATAATTTACAACAAGGGTAGGTGTATAACCAGTGTTACTATTTCCCCATAGAGTAATAACATCTTTATATACAGGTGCAATTGGAATATTATGTTCAACTCCAGTATGTCCATCCATTATCATAGTCATATTATGATAAAAGGTCGATCCACCTTCAGGAACTACCATAACATTTTGTTCCCTTGCAGCTTGAATTATTTGTTGACGTTGTTCACGTCTTGGTTGGTTATAACTTTTAACTGAAAATGCACCAAAGGCTTTCGTTCGTTTTATAGAAGATTGAGCATCGTCTAAATTATTTACAACTGCCTTAAAATCACCATCTGCACCATATAGAATAAAGCCTGTTGAGAATAAACGTGGACCTACCATTTGTCCACTTTTTTGTAATTCTGACAAAGCAAATACCGTTTCAGAATTGGCAGAAGGATCATGAGCTGTTGTTACACCAAATGCAAGATTAGCATAAGATTGCCAATGTTTTTGTGTGGTTATTCCATAACGGAATCCACCGATATGTGCATGTGCATCAACAATTCCAGGCATGATAGTTTTGCCTTCCACATCATAGACTTTGGCGTTAGATGGGATTTGAATTTCTGAAGTGTTGCCAATCGCTTGTATCTTATTTTCATTAATTATAATAGTACCATTTTCTATCACTTCATCACCTTCCATGGTTATTATTCTTGCATTAGAAAAGGCAATGATTCCAGATGGTTTATCAGTTGCAACATTTAAGTTAATTTCAACGCCTTTATCAACTATAGCCTTGGTAGTATTAATATTAGCAGTAAAATATTCACTACCTAAGGCCCAATAAACTGATTGGCTATTTTTTGACCAATGAATACTAATTCCTGCATCTTTTGAAAGTTGTGTAACAGGAATCATTTTAGACGTATTTGAAAGGTCTAAAGTTTGACCAAAACTTGGCATTGGAGCCATATATACCTTATGTAAGTGTTGAAAGGCTATCCACTTTCCATTTGGGCTTGGCACCAATCTATTTGCATGTTTTGATTTGATATGTGTTCTTTTATGAGTTCCATTTAGGTCCACACTATGCAATTCTTTTGTAAGTGATCCAAAATAAACACCACCAGTTTGGTACATTAATCGTTTATCATCTGAAGTGAATGTTGGATAGTCTCCTTGTTTGGTTACTAATTTAGGGTTAGAGCCGTTCGCATTCATTGTATATAATCCTGAATTCTTACTATATGTTCTTCCTTGATCGCCATTACCATTCTCTTTTCTATAAGCGATTTTAGTACCATCATTTGAGTAGGAGGGATTTCTATAGATACCTTTATCAGAACTCAATTTAGTTGGTGTTCCTCCATTGATTGAAACCTTATAAATAGATCCAAGTGCATCATCATTCCATGTCACATAAACTACCTCATTGCCATTGGGTGAAAAGCTAGGTTCAAATTCAAAGCCAGAAGATGTAGTTAGGCGTTTAGGTGTGCCATTTGGTAATTTCAAACTATATAAATGACCCAAAGCATTAAATACAATGGTCTTGTTATCTGGAGATGTCGTTATTTGTTTAATCACTTTTGCATTGAATGAGTCTGGAGCAACTTGATTGTCAAATTCTAATGCTTGTGCTATTTTAATTGTTGTGTCTACCTGAAAGGGAATATTAGCGACATCATAGGTTGTCAAATTCACTTTATGAATTTTTCCACCCGCCCAAAATACGATGTGATTATTGTCTGGTGTCCAACTAAAATTTGGATAGATTCCAAAAATAGCCCAAGCCTCTTGTTGATCTTTATTTAGTGCATCATATACTGGCCATTCTTCACCGGTTTCTATGTCGTGTATAAAAAGAACCGTTTTAGTACGAACTCGTTTAACAAATGCTAATTTTTTTCCATCTCTCGAAATTTGAGGTCTTGCCGCACCACCTGGTCCACCTGTTATGCGATCTGTTTCTCCAGTTTCAAAATTGTAGCGATTAATTGCATAAATCTGCTTATTAGGATCTTTATTGTATTGGAAGAAACCACCTGGGTACACATCTTCACTATAGTAGAGGTACTTACCATCAGGTGAAACACAAGGTTCATTTACATCTTGCTGATCATTTTTTCGTTTGGTAAGCTTTATTCCACCTTCACCCGAAAGATGATACATCCACATTTCTCCAGCACCTAAAGATCTGGTAGAGGAGAAGTGTTTTCTAGCAATTAGATAATTACCATCCGAACTCCAGACGGCATTATTTAATAGTCTGAATGATTCTTTTGATACTTGTTTTGCGTTTGTGCCATCCAGGTTCATAGTCCATATATTATCACCACCTCCAGCATCACTGGTGAACGATAAAGTTTTTCCGTCTGGACTAAAACGTGGTTGTATTTCAAAGGGTAAACCCGAACGAAGCGAAGTGGCATTACCACCAGAGCTATTCATTATATAGATATCTCCCATTAAATCGAAAACAATTTTCGAACCATCTGGACTGACATCGAGATTCATCCAAGTACCTTCATTTGTTGAAAGTGGAATTTCTTTAAAATTCCAATCACCTTCAGGATTAGAAACATCCCATTTTTTATCTTTTTCTTGTGCGAAGGTTAATAAGGAAAATGAAAGGAGCAATGTAAGGAATAACTTAAACCGAGTCATAATTGAAGTTTATTTAAAAATGAACGGAAAGTTACTTATAAATTTGGAAACTGAACAAAAAAAATCCGATTCAATATTGAATCGGATTTTTATAAGCGAGTATATTATACAATTGGCATGAATGCCTATTTTACTTTGTCCACAATGGCTTTAAAAGCTTCTGGATTATTCATTGCTAAATCTGCTAAAACCTTTCGGTTTAATTCTACATTATTAGTTTTTAGTAATCCCATAAACTTCGAATAAGACATTCCATGTTCTCTAGCTCCTGCGTTAATACGAGTGATCCATAATGCACGAAATGTTCTCTTTTTATTTCTGCGATCTCTATACGAATATTGCATCGCTTTGTCAACCGCATTTTTTGCTACTGTCCAAACGTTTTTACGACGTCCGAAGTAACCTTTTGCTTGCTTAAGAACCTTTTTTCTTCTGGCTCTTTTTGCAACTGAATTTACTGATCTTGGCATAATTTTAAATTTTTTGTAGTAGGCGATCGAATATCGATTCTTTTAAAAGCCTAACTCCATGGGTTTATAAATAATTTAACCTAAAAACAATTTACTTTAAACGTAACATTGTTTTTACACTGTTTTCGTCATTCTTATGTACTAATGTATCATGAGTTAACGCAAGCTTACGTTTTTTCGACTTCTTTGTTAAGATGTGACTCTTAAACGCGTGCTTTCTTTTGATTTTGCCTGTACCGGTCAACTTAAAACGTTTCTTGGCACTAGACTTAGTTTTCATTTTAGGCATTGTTATCCTTTTTTATTACTTCGCTTATTACTTTTATTTCTTTTTGGTAGGAGAGATAAACATTGTCATTCTCTTACCTTCTAATTTTGGCATCTGTTCTACTTTGCCAACTTCTTCCAGATCTTGAGCAAGTCTTAATAATAGTATCTCACCTTGATCTTTATATATTATTGAACGCCCTTTAAAAAAGACAAATGCTTTTAATTTTGCACCATCTTTCAAGAACTTTTCTGCATGTCGCTTTTTAAATTCGTAATCATGATTATCGGTTTGTGGTCCAAAACGAATCTCTTTCACTACAACTTTAGAAGCTTTAGCTTTTAAAGCCTTATCTCGTTTCTTTTGTTCGTAAAGAAACTTTTTATAATCCATAACCTTGCAAACAGGAGGAACAGCTTTTGGTGATATTTCGACAAGATCTAAACCTTGTTCGTCTGCAATATTTAATGCATCACTAGTTTTATATACACCAATTTCAACATTATCACCTACCAACCGAACTTCTTCGGAGGTAATTCTTCTGTTAATTTTGTGTTGATCCTCTCTAATGATTCTGGCAGGACCTCTGTTTCTTCTTCTTCGTATTGCTATGGCTAAAGTATTTTAGTTAAACTTCAAATTGTTTTAATGTACTATTAATTTCTTTATTAATTAATTCTATGAATTCATTTACATTAATCGTGCCTAAATCTGTGCCACCATGTTTACGCACACTCACTTTGTTTTCTTTTTCTTCATTCTCACCGACAATAATCATGAATGGTATTTTTTGTATTTCGGCATCCCGAATTTTTTTACCCATTGTCTCACTCCTATTATCAACGAGGGCGCGAATTTCGCTATTTTCTAACAAATTTAAAACTTTTTGACCGTATATTTCATATTTCTCACTAATAGTCAGAATAATAACTTGTTCTGGAATCAACCAAAGTGGAAAATTTCCTGCCGTATGTTCAAGCAATATGGCGACAAAACGCTCCATACTTCCGAAAGGTGCCCGGTGTATCATTACAGGCCTATGTAGCTCATTATCACTACCTTTATAAGTTAGGTCAAAGCGTTCTGGAAGATTATAATCAACCTGAATAGTACCTAACTGCCATTGCCTGCCCAAGGCGTCTTTTACCATGAAATCTAATTTAGGTCCGTAAAAAGCTGCTTCACCAATTTCGACCACATAATCGAGCCCTTTATCTTTAGTAGCATTTAAAATGGCTAACTCAGCTTTTTCCCAATTTTCAGTACTTCCAATATATTTCTCTGGATTATCAGGATCACGAAGTGACACTTGAGCCGTAAAATTTTTAAATCCTAAAGAACCAAAAACATATAAAACTAGATCAATAACATTTTTAAATTCGGCATCTAATTGATCCGGAGTACAAAATAAATGAGCATCATCTTGTGTAAACCCTCTGACTCGAGTTAAACCATGTAACTCACCACTTTGTTCATATCTATATACAGTGCCAAACTCAGCATAACGAATTGGAAGATCTTTATAACTCCAAGGTCTCGTATTATATATTTCACAATGATGAGGACAATTCATTGGTTTTAATAAAAATTCCTCATCTTGTTTGGGTGTTTTAATAGGTTGAAAACTATCTTCACCATATTTATCATAATGACCTGAAGTTACATATAATTCTTTCTGACCAATATGTGGAGTGACCACCATTTCGTATCCAGCTTTTTGTTGCGCATTTTTTAGAAAATTTTCTAGTCTGTTTCTTAATGCTGCTCCTTTAGGTAGCCAAAGGGGAAGTCCTTGTCCAACCTTTTGAGAAAACGCAAATAACTCTAATTGTTTACCGAGTTTTCTGTGATCTCTCTTTTTTGCTTCTTCCAGTAATTCTAAATACTCTTTTAAATCTTTCTGTTTTGGAAAGGATATACCATATACTCGTGTTAGTTGTGTATTATTCTCATCACCTCTCCAATAAGCTCCTGCTACACTCAGTACTTTTACAGCCTTTATGATTCCTGTATTTGGTAAATGTCCACCGCGACATAAATCGGTGAAAGATGAATGATCACAGAAAGTGATATCGCCATCTTCAAGATTTTCAATAAGTTCTACCTTATATATATTGTTTTGCTCTTTATAATAAGAAAGTGCATCAGATTTAGAAACAGATCTCATTTCAAAATTGTGTTTACCACGTGCAATTTCCAACATTTTGTCTTCAATTGTTTTGAAGTCTTTATCTGAAATGGAATGCTCTTCTAGATCTATATCATAATAAAAACCATTTTGAATTGCTGGGCCAATAGTAAGTTTAACTCCAGGATATAATTCTTCTATAGCTTGAGCCAAAACATGCGAAGAAGAATGCCAAAACGCTTTTTTACCTTCATCATCACGCCATGTAAAAAGTACAAGTTGTCCGTCTTCATTTAATTCCGAAGAAATTTCAACTATTTTATCGTTGAATTTAGCTGATATAACATTTCTAGCAAAACCCTCACTTATATCATTTGCTACTTCAATTGGAGTAGTTGTCTTTTCATAGGATTTAACAGTACCATCAGGTAAGGTGATATTTACCATTATAATAGTTTTAAGGCGCAAAGATAATGGTATAATGTATCACAAACAATATTATTTACCTTAGAAAATGTAAGTAATACAACAGATTAATTAAGTGATTTATTTCACTAATTCAATATTAATTTAAAGACTAAAAATTCAACTTATAAAAAAAAATTGAAAAAAGTTTTGCAGCTAATAAAAGGGTTATATATTTGCAGCCGCTTTTAAGGAAAGTAATACTTCCTGATCAAGCGATTTTAGATCTGGTAAATATTGGAATTAGAAATAGTAAAATTGTTAATATTTTACTATTAATTTTCTATTGAGAATAGAATATTGTTTTATATATTTGCACCCGCTTAGCCGGTAATTTGGTTGGGTAGGGAATAAAAGAAAGTTCATTAAACATATTGAAATTGACAGCGTAGAGAGTTATAGACGGCAACGTTTATAATTTTTTTTAAA